>OGXG01001121.1_pt1 | contig 13834 bp, 9 predicted proteins | sample 1576251 | NCBI WGS metagenome assembly OGXG01 (sample SAMEA3541533, study PRJEB24748) | human gut metagenome | biome: human gut; feature: human-associated habitat; material: faeces | place: China | collected 2012
ATGGCAAAAATAAGCATATCAAAGCATTCTTTCGGTGTACTATTCGGTGTACCTGATCTCCTTCAATGTCAGGTACACCTATTAAGTAAATAATTCATTGTTTATCAGTGTTTTGCATCTTGACTTGTTGCTCTTGGAATTTTAGTTTTGTGATTAAAAAACAAGTAAGATGGAAAGAACAACATTTTGTCTATTGTTCTACATTCGTAGGACGAAATTGAATCGGAACGGTGAGGCTCCGATAATGATGAGAATTACAGTGAATGGAGTCCGGGTTGATGCTTCAGTGAAGAAAACAATTCTTCCGGAGTTCTGGAGTGCGGCAAAAGGAAAGGCTTTGGAAAAGAAGCGTGAGTACAAGGAACTGAATCTGTATCTTGATTCTATCCGTTTGAGGATAATGAAAATTCAGCGTGAACTGGAAATAGAAGGTGTAGCGGTTTCTGCCGGCAGTGTCCTGGACCGTTTTTTGGGAAAGGATGCTCCCGTACAGCGTACCCTGTTTGAGGTTTTCCGTGAACATAATGATAAATGCGCCCGATTGTCCGGTACGGACATGGCGCCTGCAACCGTGCAGCGTTATGAGACATCCTTGAAGCATACTCAGGATTTTGTCTGGGAGACATATCATAAGAAAGATATTCTTTTGGATGAAGTTTCCCGCCAGTTTGTTGAGGATTACGAGTTCTGGCTTAAGACCTCGAAAAAGTGTTGTCATAATACAGCCACCAAGTATCTGAAGAACTTCAAGAAGATTATCCGTATCGCTTTGGCCAAGGGATGGATGAAGAATGATCCGTTTTTGGAAATCAGGTTCTCGTTGGATAAGGTGGAGCCGGACTTCTTGGAAGATTCGGAAATCCGAAAACTGATTTCAAAGGAGATTGATATTCCGCGGCTGGGTCAGGTACGGGACATTTTTGTGTTCTGTTGCTTCACCGGTCTGGCCTTCTCGGATATTCACGGATTGGGAAAGGAGCATATCGTGGAGGACTCGAACGGTGTCAGATGGATACGCAAGGGAAGGCAGAAGACCAAAATCATGTGTAACATCCCATTGATGGAAGTTCCGTTAAAAATATTGGAGAAGTATTCCACCAATGAATATTGCAGGAAACATGGTGTGCTTTTTCCGGTGCTTTGTAATCAAAAAATGAACGCCTATCTCAAGGAACTGGCTGATATTTGTGGCATAAAGAAAACATTGACCACCCATGTCGCGCGTCATACTTTTGCCACTTTTGCCCTGGCCAATGGTGTTTCGATAGAGAGTGTTGCTAAAATGCTGGGGCATACCAATGTTCAGATGACCCGTCATTATGCGCGTGTGCTGGACCGTACAGTGATACGTGAAATGTCACAGATAAAGATGGATTTTCATTTTTCCATGTAAGGAGAGGGTGTTTGGAATGAGCAAAGGCAGACATGAGGTTCGGATGCCTGCTCTTTCAGGAATGGCTGGAGATTGCTTCCGGCCTTTTTTATTTCATTCTGGCGTTTTCTGTCTTTTTTTGGCGGTTGCTCAACGGTTAAGTTACCAGTAGCTTCTCTATCATGGCGGGAATGCGTTTCAGCACATTGATAAAGTTCATGACGGCCAGTTTCGTGTCTTTGGTTATATTGTCTATTGTTGTAGGTATATTTAATGCCATCTAGTCTCTCGACTGTATATACTAATTGAAAAGTGCGCCACTTTTCAATTAGTATATACAGTTACTGTACCGCTTCATGATGCCATGCTTTTAGAAGATGATAAATTTTAAATTTCAGAGTGTCAGTAGCCAAAGAAGAAAGCCGAAAAGGGTAATAAAGAATATTATAAATACCATTACATTGATAGCCATTCGGAATACTCCACAGACTATTCCCCTGGTGATGTACCAAAGGATATTGATTATCCGAAGGAAACAGTGTAGCAGAAATGTGAATACTGCAAGTCCTATGGATTGTGCTGTCTGTCTTATGTTCATTGCTGCTGTCATTTTGCATTTGTCAAGTTCAACAATTCTGTCGTACAATATCTTACGGAGTGCCGTCTTGTCTATTGCCTTGTATTCTCTTCATTGTCCATACTAGTTTACAAGGAATGTTCGTAGTATGTCATATAAATCAAATCGCCATCCTTGTAATGGTATCGCATTTTTGAAATAGATATTGTCGTTTCCCCTTTCGGTTATCCAATTCTTTTCCTCTCTGTTTAGTGCCTCGCCATTATTCACTTTCATATGAAGTCTGTAAACCTTACTGTCATGTAGGCTTTCCAATGTCAGAACTGTGCTGCTTTTACATGAGAAGAGCTTTGAAAGCTTCGTAACATGCAGAAGAATAGAATAACAGGTTCTTTGTTACTTTAGGGTCAATATTGTCTAAATCTTAGTTTGTTTTTCTTTGTTATATTATTGAATATCAAGTGAATTAAAGCTATAAAAATGTAGATGTACTTGAAAATGTGTAATTTTATAGTTGGTCAAGGCTTATATTACTCATGATTCAATGTACATCTACTAATAACAAAGTTACTGATTAAAGAAGTTGCAGAAAATACGTGGTTTACTGATTTTGTATAAGATTCAGCACAAGCACGCATAAAAAAAGTTTCTACTTAATGTTGGTTCATTTTATGTGAATCAGTGTTAGGTAGAGACTCTTTTATGTGGGCTTGTGTCATTTCTGAAATAGGTTTCCGCAAATCAAGTGGTAACGATTTCCAGAAGAGGTTTGTGGGAATTTGAAAGAGTGGACAAAATTATGCTAAGTATCTAAATGAATATAGTACACAAAGATAGTTTTTAATATTGTCCTCTTGATTTTTTTAAAAATTTTAAATTGTTGTTACGTGAGCTTTTAGTACCACGATTAATCCTATTCTTTTTTAGAGAAATCATTCTGCAAAAATCTTTACTGAGAAAAATATTTCTTAATTCATTTTCATCAATAGATTTTGGCAATCCTAACTTATAAGAATGATTTTTAGTGAAATTAATATCAAAATGATATTGCGGATGTACAATGGATCGTTTCCCTTTAGCGGCTTGTTTGTCGTAGTCGTATCTGATATATGCAGGTTCCTCAAATAATAAATATTCAAACAAATACTTTCCTTCTTCACTTGGAATATTCTCCCAATCATCAAATGTTATATCATTGTATAATCCTTTTTCTTTTACTACTTGATTTAATATAGCAATGGCATCAGATATGTGTTTAGCACTGATTTTAATTTTTTTTGTTTTCTCACTATCGTCCTTTTTTATCAATATAAAGGCATCTATCTTATCTGACTTTGCTTGTATTTTAAGGCTGAACCCAAAACTTATTATTTTATTGTTACTTTCAACAAATATCCGATGCAGTTCATAATCTTCTACACACATATATGGAAATTTGCACTTATTCTGTTCATGACATCCGTTCCATTGTGTAATTAGAAGTTCTAAGGCTGTAAGTTTCAATTTAATGAAATCATAGATGTCAGTAACTTCCGAAAACATTTTTTCACGCCCTTTCGCGTCTGTTAAGTTAATATAGAAATCATGCTTTGACATTGTTCATTCTCCATATATTAGTATGAAAGAATCAAGTTTCTTTTGTAATTCATCTTCATCAAGATCCTGCCAGCCCATACCAAGTGCTGTTTCTACCATTTTGTCAATTAGTTTTTCTTCTACACCCTTATTCTTAAGATAATCACGTATTTCATCTGCCAACGGTCGTCTATTTTTTAATTTTTTAAAACGAGTTTCCACCTGTTTTTGTTGTTCAACTGATAATTTGTCAAACTTTAAAGCTTTTAAAGCATTTATTAAATCATAATTATGTCTCAATTTTGTTGCATTTTCAGCTTGCTCTTCTGATATGATAAGATAAGATTTTATGAAAGAACGAGTGAGCATTGTATACAATGAATTTCTATAAGATTCACGTGCAACAAGTCCATTCGTGATACATATAACAAAGGGGAATTCCAATCCCTTCACGTTATTTCTATTACTTAATAGTAACTGGTCTTTAATGACTGTTTTTGTTTCATAAGCCTTATTGACTTCCCATCCCAGACGAACACTGATTTCATGTTCTATTTGATTAGCCCAGTTGTAAATATAATTATCATCATCCAAAAGGATAATGCACAAATCATTGATTGATATATCTGAATTTTCGCTTTGTATATTATTTATAACTTCCAATGTTGCGGAAGCGACATCTTCCTCTTTAAAAGTTTTAATTTCAACACTTTTGTAATCATCTTCCACATCAGAAAATCTCCTGACTGGTTCACGTGTTAATGATATTTTGTCATTATCTTCTGTATATATATATCCGCAAGCTTCCCAATCTTCCTTTCTAAGCCACCTTAGCTTTCGCTTTTCAAATAGTCCTAAGCCTAGAGCATGTGCAAACATAAGAGTTCTTGGATCTGTTCGATAACATTTTGTGAGGAAATAATCTGCAGAATAATCTGAAATGACATGTTCTTCAAAAATACTTTGGAAAATATCGCCAGCTATATATAACTTCTGAGACGTAACTTCTTCGCATAATTTGAAGAAACTTTCAGGAAAATCTTGACATTCATCAACTAATATGTAGTCTAATGCATACTTCTTATTTGCTATTCCGCGGATTTGGGATAACGCATTTTGGCATACATCATCAAATGATGTATATTTTCCATAGCTATAATATACGATACCATAGAAATCACAAATGTATCTATATAAACCAGAATTTTCATCTCCGTACCTACCCCAAGCATTAGTACACCATAATCGTTCGTTCCAGGCAATCTGTTCTGAGACCCTCATCAAATTAAAGAAAGTTGGAATTTTCTTTGATAAAGAATCTGCTAATATTTTATTGTGGCATGTTACAAAAATCTTAGGTTTGCTATTGTTTGTATATAATTCTTTTAGTTTGTGAAGTAGCAATTCTGTCTTTCCTGTACCTGAAAGTCCCTGAATTTTCACCCTCTTGCCTTCGCCTTTATTTTGATAAATAAAGCGAGTTTGGTCTGCATCAAACAATTGTATTTTCTGTTTCACTTTATCAAGCAGGGTTGTAGGCACTTCTGCCTTAACCCTTTCTATGTCATTGATACTTCCTGTGCATAAAGAAATTATTATTGTTGCCCATTTATTATATTTAGGATCCGTGATTCTAAGTCTGTAGAACAAGTCAGAGATATCAGATAAATTCCGTTTGGTCATGGAGGAATCTACGACATGACTCCAGATAGCTTTAAAACGTCCTAATACCTTTTCATATTCATACGTTTTATACAAATGTGACACAGACATCTCTATATCATATATATAATCATCAAATATTTGAGGGTCTGTTTCTAAATTAACTAGAGCTATTTTGTACCCAGGAGACAAAATCATAACACTCTGATAAGTAGTGTTTTCTGTATCTCCTTTAGGTGTACGCAACAAATATATAGATTGTTTTTTTTCACTAGCGAACCGTGATAACACATTCTCAATATCTCCCAAGTTAAGATTATCTGAATAAAAATATGATGTTTCCATAATCAATTGTTCGTTAAACTTTCAATAAACAAAAAGCAGGTCAAGTCCTTTCAATTCATTATATTAAGGGTTTCTTACATTTTTAATGCTGATGAATAGAAACGAACTAGACTAATATATTGCGATGATAAACATCGTATTGCTTAAATCGATGGTAAAGATAAACAAATGGCATGAGAAATTTATGCTTGAGGTGCTACTTTTATATCTGATAATTCTCGAACGGATTAATTTTCTCTAGTTGGAATATTACAGAAAATTTTGCTAATATTCTTATAAACAACTGTTTATGAGTAAACTCAATGCCAGCCTAGCAGTCTCGCATATCGATAATTGGATTGCCATAGCTTTTGCCCTGAACTATATCAGTAAGTTGGGCAAATGTCTCTTCTACCTTGGATACTTTTAGTCAGGTTATGCCAAGATGGCAAAAAAGGGGAGAATCTCCGGCATTGTAATCATTGACATGAATCTCACTACTGTTTTCATTTGGAGGCCATCCAAACGTCACCGACAAAAATGCTGGAACAAGTGAAGTGGAGATTGATAGTCTGGTATTGGATAAACTACATTTATGGCGATAAAACAAAATATTTCAATATAACTCTCTGAAGATGAGATAAATGTAGAGAGTTTAAAAGATGCAGGTAACGATTTAGATATGGAAGTCCTGCTTCGGATTACACTGCTTTGCATAGTTTCAAATAACTCATATACAAAAGTATGAAATATTGGGGATATAACAAAATATTTTCTTGTTTATTTTTTTTATATAAATCTGATTATTAAAGTATTAATAAGTACAGTTGTACTTTTATTGATACCTACCTGTCATAAAATAGCCGGGAACAGAGTCTCCCGGCTATTTTTTTGTCCCGGCTTGGCGTTTTCTGTCTTTTTTTGGCGGTTGCTCAACGGTTGAGTAACCAATGACCTTGTAATATCTCCGTAATATTGCACCGTAAACAATAAAAACAAGGTCATTATGAATAACAGAAGAACTGCACCTGGTGGGCAGATGACCCACATGCTCAGTACCATACTCGCCAAAGTAACCAACATTGAAAAGTTACTGGCTCCTGCCATACATAACTTGCCCGACAGCGAGATACTGGATTCAAAAGGCGTGCGCCTGCTTACCAAAATGTCCGACAGGACACTTCTAAGACGCCGCAATGACGGTTCGTTGCCTTTCCACCGTGACAAGGGGAAGATTTACTACCGCCGTTCGGACGTGCTGCGTGCCATGCTGCTTGAAAAAGAAGAACACTCTAAAAATAAAAGGTTATGAGAAAGATGATTAAGGTTGAAAGCGGCTCGTTCGCCGCACTCGTGAGAAGTTACAAGAAGTCCCTCAACATGTTGGCCGTGCTGCAACATATCTGCGAGGATAACTGTGTAGAACTCTCCATGCTGCCCGATGAGGTTTGTGAGCTGATAAGCCTCGACCCGGCAGAGATTGAGAAGCAGCGTTTGAGCGGACGGCTGCGTTTTGCGGAAGAGGAAAACGGGACCAGGCATTATTCGATTGTGGATATAATCAATCTGAAGGATTCCATTGACTGGAAGGTTATTAACAGACAGGTGGAAAGCCTTTCCTTTGAGGAAGAGGAATGACGGAGTGCCCTTCTTCCCATTACAGATAAGAGTATGGCCGGCAGACCGGATTTATCCGGGTGCCGGCCATACCTTTGTCATTTCCTGAAAAGCGGCTCTTTACGGCAAACTTAGGATATTTTTTTCAGTCCGTTTGACGGGACGGCAATTTCCATTGAGGGTACATGCCTTGCCTTCCGTGGCAGGTCCGGTGTATCGTCACTTTCGCCTGTCTCTTTCTGTCCTTTCATTTCCGTTCCGTCATCCGTTCCGCTTTCATGCCCGCCTGCCGGTTTTATGGTAAGCTGTATTTTCCGGTTCAGCGTGGCAAGTTCCTCATTCAGCCGCTTGATTTCCGCATCCTTGGGCCATGAAGCCGCCACAATCTCCTGAAGGACCGGGATGTCCTTCGACAGCTCCGCGTTTTCCTGCTCCCGTTTCTCTATCATGGCGGGAATGCGTTCCAGCGCATTGATGAAGTTCATGACGGCCAGTTTCGGGTCTTTGGCAATATAACCGTTGTTGTAGGTATATTTGATGCCGTCCAGCCCCTCGACCATGAACTTGTTCTGCAAAGCCTGCATGTCCCCCTCACAGGTCCTTTCGGTACGGACAAGGATGCGGAAATCGAACAGGGTCCCGATTTTCATATAGTCATCCTCCGTCCGGGCATTCCGGTTGATTGCAGCAAGCCGGTTGCCGAGTATCTCCACGTTGTCCGAGTCCACACCGTCCAGTTTCAGGGGATTGGGACGGAGTCCGGTTTTCGCATCTGCGGGGGCCACCTTGTTGAAATATTCCCAGTCCCTGGTGAAACGCCCGATAAAGGCATTGTTTTTTTCTATTCCCGAAGTCCTTTCATTCAGCTTGCCTTTCGCGTTTCCCTTGTTACGGTGGAATGCCTGCCTCTCGCTTTCGAGGACCGCCAGTTTCTTGTCCAGCTTCGCCTTTTCCAGCAGGTCGTCGTTGCCTGAAAGGATGGCCACGTATTCGCTGAAACTGCCGCCTCCGTTTTCGTCAATCGCCCCCTCGTCAATGGTACGGGCGGCCAGATTGCGGCTTTTGAGCTGGTTGATGAACACCTGCTTGTTTTGCAGCAGGTTGAACTTGTAGCTGTCCAGTGACTTCTCCACCGCATAGATATAGCAGTCCACCTTGTTGCCGGCGTACTGCTTGGCGATGATATTGCCTTTTCTCACCGCGCGTCCGTTGCGCTGCTCCAGATCGGACGGCCTTCAGGGTATGTCCAGATGATGGATGGCCACGGCACGTTCCTGCGCGTTGACACCCGTTCCCAGTTTCTGTGTGGAACCGAAAAGGAAACGGATGCGCCCGGAATTCATATCCTTGAACAGTTCCTTGCGTGCGTTGTCGCTGTTCGCCTCCTGAATGAACTTTATCTGCTTTTCCGGGATATTATGGTCTTCCACGAGTTTGCGTCTTATCTCACTGTAGATGTTCCACTGGTCGGGTTTATAGGTACTCAAGTCTGAAAAAATGAACTGTGTGCCTTTCTGGTCAAGATATTTATAGTAATATTCCGCAATCTTGGCCGCGCAATGGGACGCCTTGTTTCCCGGACTGTCACCGTACTGCTGGTCTATCAGCCGCATGTCAAGCGACATCTTGTTCGAGTAGTTGGTGGCGATCAGCATCTGTGCCTTCTCCTCCGCTTCGGACAGAGGCTCCCTGTCTATGTAGGTCGCATCCCCGGTTTCGGCGAACTTTATCAGTTTTTGAATGAAAACCTCCTGCTGGGGAGTGGGCGGTATGTGATAGAGTTGCTCGTTGAGTTCCGGTCTGTCAACCCCCACGTCTTCAGCGGTCTTGTAATCGGTTATTTCCGCATAGAAATTGGCGAGTTCCGGCACCTTGATAAAATAGCGGAAACGCTCTTTCTGCACCACCTGGTTGGTCACTGAAAATTCAAAGTCCGTGCTTTTCTTCGCATAGACGGCCGCCCAACCGTCAAAACAGGTAATCCCCTGCCGCTCCATTTCCTTCGGACGGAGATATTTGAAAAGGAGATAGAGTTCTGTCAGGCTGTTGGAGATGGTCGTACCGGACAAGAAAGTGGCCCCCAAATCCCTGCCCGTACGCTCCTGTATGGTACGGATGGCGAAAAGCATGTTCATGGCCTTCATGCTTCCCTCGGGATTGCCCAGACCGGAAACTCTTGCATGGCGTGTATTGAACATCAGGTTCTTGAAATTGTGCGATTCGTCAACGAAGAGGTGGTCGATGCCCATCTGTCTGAAATCTGTAACATCATCCGTCCGGTCCTTTATATCCTGTTCCAGCTTTTCAAGTTTGGCCTCAAGGTTTTCCTTTCTTTTTTCCAGCCCCTTTTTTATCCAGCCGGTCACTTCATTGCCCTGCTGCTCGAATACGGCGAGATTCTCTTCGATGCTGTCTATTTCCTGCGTATATATTTTCTGCTGTATTTCGGGGGACTGGGGTATTTTCCCGAACTGGTCGTGTGTCAGGATGATACAGTCCCAGTTGTTATTCTTGATGTCATGGAATATTCCGACACGCTTCTCCGGCGTAAAGTCCTCCTTGCCCGGATACAGCACTCTGGCATTCGGATAGGCCCTCTTGAACGTGTCGGCTATGTCATGCACATTGCTTTTGAGTCCGATAATCATCGGCTTGTTCGCCAGTCCGAGACGTTTCATCTCAAAGGCGGCTATACACATGATAAGGGTTTTGCCCGTACCTACCTGATGGTCGATTATCCCGCCTCCGTTCATCTTCAGCATCCATACGGCATTTTTCTGGCTGTCGTACAGGGACGGTATGCCCAGCCCTTTCAGGTCAAGGAACGGGAAGCTTTGCAGGGAACCGTCGTAATCGGGACGTACATAGCAGTTGAACTTGCGGTTGTACATGTCCGCAAGGTTCTGCTTGAACTCGGGCAGCTGTTCATTCAGCCAGCCGGTGAAGGCGGAACGTATCTCGTTGATTTTGGTGTCGGCAAGCTGTATGGCCTCCGCATCCCGTACCTTAATGTCATTGCCCTCCTTGTCCTGTACGGTCTTGGTTATGTCGGGTACGGTGTTGTGCAGCGCATGTTTCAGCAGGTCGTTTCCGTAATAGCCTCTTTTTTCCCCTTTCACATAATATCTGTCGGTGATGTTCGCGTTGGTGCTCTCGAAGCTCACGCTGAATTCGTCGATGGATTCCGTATAGTGGATATGGGCCTTTGTCTCGAAGAGGTATCCGGCGAATTCCTCATATACGGACATGGGTATCCACCGTTCTCCCAGGTTGAAGTCAAGCTGTTCGAAACTTATAGGCTCCGGTATGGCTTTCCGAAGGGCCTCCAATGATTTTCTGCTCGCTCCGTCATCGGGATAGTCTCTCAGGTGGTTCTCTATCCATTCTGCTTTGGCGATCACATTGCCAGCTATGAAACGGTCCTTGATTTCATGGCTCTTCATCATGGGATTGTAGAAGATGCGCTCTTCCAGCTGTTCGAGCAGTTCCTGCCTGCCGATGTCGCTGAGATTCTCCATATATTCCAGATTGACCTCGCCGAACTTGTTCAGGGATGCCGCAAGGGCTTCCTGCGGTGTATCCACATGTGTCACCTCGTTGGCGTTGAACGATACGGGCACGGTGAATATGTCCGCCTTCTGTATCTTCCCGTTGACGGAACGCTCCAATGAGAGCATTTCCCGTCCTCCTGCATCCAACAGCAGGAACTTGGCGTTGTCCTTTCCGTTCAGCTCCCTGAACATGCGGTGGAAACGGTCATACTGCCGGTTCAGTTCCTCCCTTAGTTCCGGCTGTTCGGTTTCCGTTTCGGCTTCCGCATTGTAGAGATTGTGGTAGGCTTCACGGAGCGGGATATAGTAGGCGGCCCGGTATTGTTGTGTGACAGTCAGCCTGAGCGGATGGAACTGTACTTCGGGAGTACCCAATCCCTGCAAATATCCGTATTGCTCACCGGCTTTCACGAGAGATCCGTTCTTGTATTCGGGGCGTATTTCTCCGGTAAACGGGCGTGGTTCCGTTTCTTTTTTCCGTTCTTCCTCGAACCGTAGTCTGCGTTCCTGCCATTTCGCTTCCGCTGCCGCTTGTTCCCCGGTCATTTCTTCTTGTGAGACGGCTTCATCATACATGTTCTCTTGCGAGAACAGATTGAACATTTCCGGTTCGTTTCCTTTTCTTTTGCGGGATGCCGACGCTGTCCGGCCCGGTGATGACCGGCTTTCCATCATCTGCACCTCCGCTTCCTCCTCGTCCGCATAGGCGGCAAACAGATTAAGCATGGGTTCATAAGTCTTGGTTGACAAGAGACTTTCTTCCTGCATCTCCTGCCGGTGCTCCACTGCTGTTGTTTCCGGTGGGACTTCCGGTCCGGTTTTCAGGGCAGTGGAAACACTGGGGCGGGACAGGTTTTCTTCATAAAGTTTCCGGTCAAGATGGTTCCCCACATCTTGTGCCAATAACTGCCTGAGATGTTCGGAAATGGCTCCGATCCCCCCTTCATGGGTAAAATTCATGGCCGGTTGTCCGTACATGTTTTTACCCATGGATACGGAAGTATGGACGATGTGGTCCAAACCGGCATAGCTGTTGTTTATATGGATACTGTCGGATATGATGCGGGTCTCGATAAAGTTCCGTTCCTTTTCGGTCAGTTCCGACTTTCGGGTATTCTTCTGCAACACGATCAGGTCGCTGCCTACTTCCGTACCCGCATCGGTAAACAGATTGTCCGGCAGACGGATGGTAGAAACGAGATTGGCATGGTTTACCAGCCACTCCCTGACGGGACGGTTCTGTGGCGATTCATGCAGCGGTTTCTGGAGGTCGCGAACGGTATTCCGCGTCTTGTAATCGTAACACTTTTGTTACTGGTACTGCAGCCGGGTATGCTTACCATTATTTTTGCATTGATGTTGACGGAGTGGGTCGGCATGAGCCGTATTGCAAGAGCTGAGATGCTGAAATTAAAAGAGCAGGAATTTGTACTTGCATCACGGACACTTGGAGCAGGAAATTTCTTTATTATTTTTAAAGAAGTTCTGCCAAATATCATTGGACCGATCATTACACAGGTAATGTTCTCCATCCCGACGGCGATCTTTACCGAGGCATTCTTAAGTTTCGTAGGTCTTGGTATTCCGGTGCCACAGTGTTCACTTGGTTCACTGATCTCCGAAGGATTTAACAGTTTTACCACACATCCGTACCAGATCATTCCGCCGATCGTTGTAATGGCGCTTCTGATGTTAAGCTTTAACCTTGTAGCAGATGGTTTACGTGAAGCATTAGATCCGAAGCTGAAAGAAATGTAAGAAAGGGGATTCGTATATGTCAGAGACAAAAGAACAGATTTTAAAAATACGGGACCTGGATATTACGTTTCAGACGACTGCAGGAAGCGTGCACGCCATCCGTGGAGTCAATATTGACCTGATGAAGGGCGAGACAGTTGCGATCGTTGGTGAGTCCGGCTCCGGTAAATCCGTAACAATGAAAGCTGCCATGGGTATTTTGGCATCCAATGCGAAAGTAACGGGCGGTACTATAGAATTTTCCTATCATCATGCGGATGGAACACCGCAGACGGTAGACATTTTAACAAAAGATAAAAAGTGGATCAGACGACATATCAATGGAAAAAGAATTGCTATGGTATTCCAGGATCCGATGACGAGTCTTGATCCGACCATGACGATCGGAAAACAGATCATGGAAGGTATGATCTGGCATTTTAAGACACCGAAGAAAGAAGCCTGGGATAAGGCAGTAGAACTGTTAAAAGAGGTTGGTATCGAGGATGCGGAAAAACGTATGAAAAACTATCCGCACCAGCTCTCCGGTGGTATGAGACAGCGTGTGGTCATTGCCATCGCGCTTGCCTGCAACCCGGATCTTCTGATCTGTGATGAGCCGACGACTGCACTGGATGTTACGATTCAGGCAAAGATCATCGAGCTGATCCGCAGGGTACAGAAAGAGAGAGGCATTTCCGTTATTTACATCACACATGACCTCGGCGTGGTTGCCAAAGTGGCAGATTACGTCAATGTCATGTATGCTGGAAAAATCGTTGAGAAAGGTATGATCAATGAGATCTTCTATGATCCGAAACATCCGTATACCTGGGGACTGCTCTCTGCAATGCCTGATCTTGACACTGCGGATGAGAGACTCTACACGATCCCTGGTTCGCCGCCAAACCTGTTAAACGAAAAACCGGGCGATGCGTTTGCACCGCGTAACCAGTTTGCGCTTGAGATCGACGACAAGGCAGATCCACCAATGTTTCAGGTGACAGATACACATTATGCGGCTACCTGGCTGTTAGATCCGCGGGCACCGAAGGCAGAGATGCCGCTTGAATTAAAAGAGCGTATTGCGCGAATGAAGAAGGAGGCAAAGATCGATGACGGTGAATGAAAACAGTAAGCCTCTTCTTACCGTGAAAGGCTTGAAACAATATTTTAAGGTAAGTAATAATTATACCGTGCATGCGGTGGAAAACGTAAGTTTTCAGATCTATCCGGGTGAGACATATGGTCTGGTCGGGGAATCCGGTTCCGGAAAATCAACGATCGGAAGAAGTATCATAAGACTTTATGATCCGACCGCCGGGGAGATCAATTTTAATGGAATGGACATCAGCGGCAGGATCAATAAGGCAAACAGCCAGGCACTGCGCACGCAGATGCAGATGATCTTCCAGGACC
>OGXG01001131.1_pt1 | contig 13788 bp, 10 predicted proteins | sample 1576251 | NCBI WGS metagenome assembly OGXG01 (sample SAMEA3541533, study PRJEB24748) | human gut metagenome | biome: human gut; feature: human-associated habitat; material: faeces | place: China | collected 2012
CTTTCATCTACTGCTTGTGTTGTATTAAGTGAAATTGTTTCTAATTTTGTATCTCGATAGTAAACATCCATTGTTCCTGCTTTTTGATCTTTTTTAACAGGAGCTGTTAAATCTTTTAAATGATATTTATATTTTATATCAGATGGATTGTAATTATTTGGTAAAACAGCTTCGATATCTTTTTCTGTGATGACATCAACTTTATTTGTTTGACCATTTTTTATTTTAACAGAATTCATTTTTGTATCTTTTTTAATAATATTCGCAACTGAATAATGATCTTTTACATAATTACCTAAAGCAAGGGTATCGTTTACGGTACAATGATTATAGCCATCACTATTTTTAGAAAAGCCAACAACACAAACATAATGATGATCATTGATATTCAATAAACTTGATAAAGTACTTTGAGCTTTGCTTGTATAACCACTTTTGCATCCTTCAATCATTGATGTATCAATATGGTCTCTTTTACTTTTATAAATAACTTTTTTGACCCATTGATGTTGACCATCACTTGACGTATATTGATATCTATCAAAGACCTCAACAAATTTTCTATTCTTTAAAGCATATTGGGTAATTTTAGCCATATCATATGCCGTTGTATAATGATCATCATCATGAATTCCTGTTGTATTTACAAAATGAGAATCTTTTAATCCTAATTTTTTTACCAGTTGATTCATTTTTTCAACGAACTTTTCTTGACTACCACACGTATTATTAGCTAGAGCACGACAAGCATCTGCACCTGAAGGTAACATTGCTCCCATCAACATATCTCTATAAGTGACAACTTCTCCGACAGTAAAACCTGCAGAAGTAGCTCCTGTTTCCCAAACTGTATCGATATCACTTTGCGTAATCGTAGCTGTTTTATCTAGATCATCTAACATTTCAATAGCAACAATACATGTTAAAATTTTTGTAATACTTGCTGGATACATTTTATCATGGGCATTTTTATTGTATAAAACTTGTCCGGTATCTTTATCGATGACAATTCCATATTGTCCTACAATATTGACTTCTTCCCCTTCAGCGAAAACTGGTACGAATGATGTAAAAATCATCATCAATGATAAAGTTATTGTAAGTAATTTTTTAATCATTGTTTTCCTCCCCTATGTAAAAAAGATAACTTTGTTTCTGATATCAAAACCGAAATAAAAATAATCATAAATCCTAATCCAATTTGAAGTGCATGGACACCTGACTGATGGGCATATTGAAGCCCTTGTTCAGGCTGAGGAAGGCCACCACGGTGCCAAGGGTCATGCCGCCAACGCCGCCCACAGCCATGGCTGCACCAGTCAGTGCGCAGATGGCGTAGCTGATGTTGCCCAGCTGGGCGTTGACCGGCATCATGATGTTGGAGAAGGCATTGGCCTGCTTGGCGCTTTCCTTCAGCTGGTCGTTCAACTCACGGAAGCCGGCAAGGGTCTGCTGCTCGTGGGTGAATACCTTGACCACCTTCTGGCCCTCCATCATCTCCTCGATGTAGCCGTTCACCTTGCCCAGATCCCGCTGCTGCTGGATGAAGTACTTGGAGGAGCTTTTTGCGATCTGCTTGGAGCAGAACAGCATCAGCGCCACCATGAGCATGGTAACGATGGTCAGCTGCCAGCTGAGCATACACATGCTGAAGAACACCGACACGATGGTGATGACGCTGGACACCAGCTGCGGGATGCTCTGGCTGATCATCTGGCGCAGGGTATCTACATCGTTGGTGTACACGGACATGATATCGCCGTGGGGATGGGTGTCAAAATAGGAGATGGGCAGGCTTTCCATGTGGGTGAACAGCTTGGTGCGCAGGTTGCGCAGCGTGCCCTGCGTTACGTTGACCATAACGCGGGCATTGATCCATGCGGCCAGAATACCCACAAGGTAGATGCAGCCCACCCGCAGCAGTGCGCCGGCCAGCGGTGTAAAGCTGGGGTTCTGCTGGTGGGTCATGGGCACGATATAATCGTCCATCAAAGTCTGCAAAAACAGGCTGGCCTGCACATTGGCCAGCGCGCTGACCACGATGCAGATGAGCACGAGGATGCAGTGAGGCAGATAGTGCTGGAACACCTCTGTCATGATGCGCTTGAGCAGCTTGCCCGGGTTCTCGACCTTCGGACGCGGGCCTCCCATGCCGCGGGGGCCGGGGCCATGGACGACTTTTGCTTTCTGTTCTGCCATTACTGCTCACCTCCCTGCTTGTCGAAGTCGCCGCCGCCCTGAGTCTGGCTGTTGTAGACTTCCTGATAGATCGCGTTGTTCTTCAGCAGTTCCTCGTGGGTGCCGAGGCCGTTGATCTGGCCGTTGTCCAGCACGAGGATGCGGTCGGCATCCTGCACCGAGGAAATGCGCTGTGCAATGATGATCTTGGTGGTGCCGGGGATCTCCTCACGGAACGCCTTCCGGATCTTTGCGTCGGTGGCGGTATCCACGGCACTGGTGGAGTCGTCGAGGATGAGGACTTTCGGCTTACGCAGCAGGGCGCGGGCGATGGTCAGACGCTGTTTCTGGCCGCCGGACACGTTGGAGCCGCCCTGCTCGATCCAGGTGTTGTACTTGTCCGGGAAGCGCTCGATGAACTCATCGGCGCAGGCCAGCTTCGCCACACGGATGCACTCTTCCTCGCTGGCGTTCTCATTGCCCCAGCGGAGGTTGTCGAGGATGGTGCCGGAGAACAGGACGTTCTTCTGGAGCACCATGGAGACCTCGTGGCGGAGGACGTCGAGATTGTAATCCCGGACATCCACGCCGCCCACGCTGACAGTGCCGGTCTCGGCGTCGTACAGGCGGGGGATGAGCTGCACCAGACTGGACTTTGCGCTGCCGGTGCCGCCGATGATGCCCAGTGTCTCGCCGGGCTTGATGTCAAAGGTGATGTCGTTCAGGACAGGCTGGCCGGAGCCGTGCTTGTACTTGAAGGTGACGTGGTCGAAGCGGATGCTGCCGTCCTTGACTTCCTGCACGGGAGCCTTGGCGGGGGGAAGGTCGGTCTTCTCGTCCAGGACTTCCACGATACGCTTTGCGGAAGCGACGGACATGGAGATCATGACGAAAGCCATGCTCAGCATCATCAGAGCCATCAGGATGTTCATGATGTAGCCGAACAGGGCATTCAGCTGGCCGGTGGTCAGCGCGCCGTGCAGGATGTACTTTGCGCCGAACCAGCTCAGGGCAATGTTGCAGCCGTAAATAGCCGTCAGCATGGCGGGGTTGTTGAAGCTCAGACGGCTCTCTGCGTTGACGAACTGCTGATACAGACCCTCGCAGGCTTTGGTGTACTTCTCGTTCTCGAAGCCCTCGCGGACGAAGCTCTTGACCACGCGGATGGCGGACACGTTCTCCTGCACGGAGGAGTTCAGGTTGTCGTAATTCTTGAAAACACGGTCAAAAATTTTGAAGGTGGGGACCATGATGCTTGCCAGCACGGCCAGCAGAAAGGCGATGGCCACCACGAAGATGAGGGTCAGAGGGCCGCCGATGCTGAACGCCATGATGAGTGCGAACACCAGATGGACCGGGGCGCGCACACACATGCGCTCCATCATCTGGAAGGCGTTCTGCAGGTTGGTCACGTCGGTGGTCATACGGGTGACGAGGCCGGCGGTGGAGAATTTGTCGATGTTGGAGAAGGAGTAATGCTGGATATTCTCATACATCGCATCGCGCAGGTTGCCGGCAAAGCCGGTGGACGCCTCGGCGGCGTACTTGCCGGCCAGAACGCCCAGCAGCAGGGCGATGGCCGCCACTGCGAAGGTGAGCAGGCCGTATTTGACGATGGCGTTCATATCGCCCTTTTCAATGCCAAGGTCGATGATGAACGCCATGATGGTGGGCAGCAGGATGTCCATGACTGCTTCCAGTGCGGAAAACATCGGCGTCAGGATAGCGGCGCGTTTGTATTCGCCCAGATGGGAAGCAAGCTTCTTTATCATACTTTGAGCCTCCTTTGATAAATTGTTTGGTACGGAACAATTTTATACAAAACAATATTAAAGTCAATGCTTTTTCCAAAGTTTCGGAAAAAGTTCATATTTGTTTCACTTTAGTCCCAGATACAGCTTATTCAGCAGCCGCAGCAGCTCGGTGTTTTCTTCTTCGGTGAGCAGGCCGGCCACATATTCATCGGTCTGGTGGAAGGCCCGCATGGTGTCCTCGTGGAACTGGCGGCCTTTTTCGGTGAGGACCAGCTGCTTGAGGCGGGCGTCCTGCTCCACGCTCTGACGGGTGATGTAGCCTTTGCGCTCCATGAGCTGCAGGATGTTGGTGACAGTGGAACGAGTGATGGAGAACTCCCGCTCGATGTCCCGCTGGAACACCGGGGTCTCGGAGTGCCGGTAAAGATACTCCATGATCCAGCCGTGCATGGGGGTCACGGCCTCCACGCCATTGGTGCGGGCGATCTGGCCTATCTTGCGGAAAATAAGGTTGTTCACCCGGCGCAGCTGGGCCGGGATGACCTGCGGTGCCTCCCACGGCGGCGCGATGGGGGTGCAGGCGGGTTCAAAGGCTTGGTTCATAGTATCATCCTTCTGGTTTGGCTTTTGCTGTGAATGTTCGAACGCCGAACTGTTTCACATAAAACTGTTCGATACAGGACTATTATGCTCCAAAAAAAGAGGGCTGTCAACCCTCTTTGGATGATTCGTCCCACTGGCCCAGCCCGGTGAGGATGGAAACAGCCACCTCGGGCTTATTCGTGACCACAAGCTCCGGGTCCAGCCGGAACAGCTGGCGCAGGTCGTCCCGGCTTTCCACGCCCACCGGCCAGGGCGCGACCTTGAAGCCGTGGGCGTGGGCATTGGGGATAAGGTCTTTGTCCCGGAAAAAGGCGTGGTACTCCGGCCCGACGTAATCCACCGGGAAGCCGAACTGGGCCACATAGTTCACAAAATCCGTCTGATAATAATACTGCTGCAGAATTTCGGCCAGGTTCATGCCGGGGAAGATGGAGTAGAGAAAATCGAGACGGTCTTTCAGGTAGTAGATGAGGACGCTGTTCTCTTCGTCCAGACTGCTGGGGTCTTCCAGCAGAGCGGCCGCTTCGCTGAGGGCCTGGGGGCTGGAAAGCTTCTCCACGAGAGGGTCGGTCTTCTTGAGGCCCAGTTTCTCCCAGAAGGTGGCCGGCTGGCTGAGCTGGGATTCGGGGCTGAGGGTCATGGCGCAGGTGGCCATCTGGGGCATCCGCTCCTTCACCCGGCGGAGGGTGCCGTACTCGAAGGAGGTGAGCACGGCCTTTTCTTCCAGCCCGGCGTCAAGGACGGCGTCGATGATCCGGTCCACGATCTCTTCGTCCCGGTCCAAGTAGGGCTTTAACTCAATATGTATCATCCTGAAGTCCTGTGCGACTTCCAGAACCTCTTCGAGGGTGGGGATCTTTTCGCCCGCGAACTCCGGGCTTTTCCATTTTCCGAAATCCAGCTGGCGCAGGTCGTCAAAGTCCATATCCGGGATGTTGCCGTGGACGCCGGTCTTGAGGTCGGTGAGGTAGTCGTGGGCCACCACGAGGTGACGGTCTCGGGTGATTTGAACGTCACACTCGAAGCCGTCCGCACCCAGCGTCTTTGCCAGACGGAACGCGGTCAGCGTGTTTTCGGGGGCCAGATGGGACGCGCCGCGATGGGCGATGATGAGAGGGCGCATGGCATGGACCTCCTTAAAAGACAAAAGTTGAAAAATGCGATGCCGTTACCCATGATACACGTTTTCACAAATTTCGTCAATGACGGCGTTTCGGTCAAAAAGGCAGGCGGAAATGGACTGAAAGTACGACTTTTGCCGTCAAAACGACGAAAATTTAAGCTGAATTTTAGCACTTTTCACGAGAAAAAACCAAAAATCGGCCCATTTCTCTCCCATCTGTTTCTTCCCAACGGACAATTCCTATGGTAAGATTATAGTGTAAACGGTGAAACCTCTCCGTCACGCCTACGGCGTGCCACCTCCCCTATCGAGGGGAGGCTTTGGCATTCCGTAAAGCTTTATCTCTTCGCCAGAGGCTCCCCTCGCTAGGGGAGCTGTCGAGCGATAGCGAGACTGAGAGGTTGTTCCTACGCTGAAAGATACCTACGGAATAAGGGAAATGGAGAGTTTTGCTATGACTGAGTTCAAGCCCATCAAGGAAGGCAAGGTCCGTGAGATCTACGACAACGGCGACAGCCTCATCATGGTCGCCACCGACCGCATCTCTGCATTCGATGTTATCTTAAAGAATAAAGTCACCAACAAGGGCAAAGTGCTGACCCAGATGAGCAAGTTCTGGTTCGACTACACCCGCGACCTGCTGCCCAACCATATGCTGAGCGTGGACGTGAAGGAGATGCCCGAGTTCTTCCAGCAGCCCCAGTACGAGGGCCGCAGCATGATGTGCCGCAAGCTGACCATGCTGCCCGTCGAGTGCATCGTCCGCGGCTACATCACCGGAAGCGGCTGGGCCAGCTACCAGAAGACCGGCAAGGTCTGCGGCATCCAGCTGCCCGAGGGCCTGAAGGAGTCCGAGAAGCTGCCCGAGCCCATCTACACCCCCTCCACCAAGGCTGAGATCGGCGACCACGACGAGAACATCTCCTACGAGCAGAGCATCGACGTGCTGGAAAAGCTGTTCCCCGGCAAGGGTGAGGAGTACGCCACCAAGCTGCGTGACTACACCATCGCTCTGTATAAGAAGTGCGCTGAGTATGCCCTCTCCCGCGGCATCATCATCGCCGACACCAAGTTTGAGTTCGGTCTGGATGAGGAGGGCAACGTCATCCTCGGCGACGAGATGCTGACCCCCGATTCTTCCCGCTTCTGGCCGCTGGAGGGCTACGAGGCCGGCCACGGTCAGCCCTCCTTTGATAAGCAGTTCGTCCGCAACTGGCTGCTGGCCAACCCCGACAGTGATTATGACCTGCCGCAGGACGTCATCGACAAGACCATCGCCAAGTATGAGGAAGCCTACGAGATGCTGACCGGCAAGAAGCTGTAAGCACTTCCATAAATTCAACAGCTGCCGCCCGCTTTGTGGAAAACGAAGCGGGCGGTTTTTGTGCGGAAAAGTTTTTCCTCTTGAACGGCGCAGTGGGCAGTGTTACAATAACACAAGTAATGGGCAGAGAAACGGCCCTTTGTGTGAGAAGAGAGTGCCGCGCGGACGGCGAAAGGAAACAGTCAAATGGAGATCAGCACGCGGGAAAAGACCTTGCAGATCGTCAGTCGATACGTTATCATCACCCTGAGTATCAGCATCATGACCATCGGCGTATACTTCTTCAAATTCCCCAACAACTTCGTCTTCGGCGGCGTGACCGGCGGCGCGGCCCTTGTGGCAAAGCTTACGCCTCTGTCGGCCTCAGCTTTTTCATCCTGCGCCAATATCCTCCTGCTCATTCTGGGCTGGATATTCCTCGGCAAGGATTTTGCCATCAGCACCGGATGGGCTACCGTCGTCATGACGGCAGAGCTGGCCCTTTTTGAAAAATATGTTCCCCTCAGCGGCCCCCTGTCCGACCAGCCCATGCTGGACCTGGTCTTCGCCATCGCCCTGCCCGCCATTGCGTCGGCTCTGCTCTTCAACGTGGGCGCGTCTTCCGGCGGCACCGATGTCGTCGCCCTCATCCTGAAAAAATACGCCCATATGAAGAACACCGGCGAGGCGCTTTTTATCACCGACCTCGCCATGGTGCTGGCAGCCTGCTTCGTCTTCGACCTCTACACCGCTCTCTACTCTTTCGTGGGTCTGACGGTCAAGAGCCTCGTTGTCGATGCCGTCCTCGAGCAGATGAAGATGTGTAAGGCCATCCTCATCATCTGCGACGACAAAGACCCCATCTGCGACTTCGTCATGCGCAAGCTGGTGCGCGGCGCGACCTATACGCCCTGCTACGGTGCCTATACCGACCGGCCCCACTACATGATCTATACGACCCTCACCCACCGCGAGGCATTGCAGTTGCAGGCATTTATCCATAAGGAAAACCTCAACGCCTTTATCTCGATGCTCAGCACCACCGAGGTGTTCGGCAAGGGCTTCAATCACGCATAAAAAAATAATCAGCAGTATAAGCCCATCTGTGTCATTACTCGGAGAGGAATGACACAGGTGGGCTTTTTTGTTTGTGCTCAAATGTGCTATAATAAGAAAAACATCGTTATTTGGTGAGGAGACTGGAATCGAATGGACTTAAAGGAGCAAAAGTACGTCTGCACCCTTGCGGAGTGCAAGAGCTTGACCCGCGCCTCGGAGCGGCTGTATATCTCGCAGCCCGCACTGAGCCTGTACATCAATAATGTGGAAAAGAATCTGGGTGCGCCGTTGTTCGAGCGGAATGGCCGGAAATTCGAGCTGACGTGGCTGGGCAAGCAGTATGTGGAAAAGGCTTCTCAGATGCTGGAGCTGGAGCGGCAGTTCGAGGCGGTGATGCGGCGGACGGAGCAGGAGAATGCCGGGCAAGTGCGTATCGGTATCGCACAACGGCGTGGCATCTGGTTTCTGCCTGCGGTGCTGTCGGTGTACGAGCGGGAGTGGCCGCAGGTGGATGTGGTCATCCGGGAAGGAAATCTGGCCGATTTGACCATCATGCTGAAAAACCGGGAGCTTGACCTTGTGGTGCTGAGCCAGAGCGACGTAACGCCCGAAATGGAGGCTGTCCCACTGGGCATGGAAGATTTTCTGCTGATGGTGTCCGGAGACCATCGGCTGAACGAAAAGGCGATTCCCGTCGAAGGCTCAGAGTTCGACTTCCTTGACCCGCACCTTCTGAGCGGTGAGACGATATTTCTGAACACCGAGATGCAGAGCGCCCGGCGGGTGGAAGAGAAGATCCTGAAAGACTACAAGGTCAAACCGGGCCGCATCCGGGTAGTACGCAATATGGAGCTTGGCGCACAGCTGGTGGCCGAGGGTCTGGGTGTGGGCTTTATCCGGCAGGGCTATCAGAAGAACATCCACTATCCGAAGCCGGTGAAATACTACACCATCGATGTCTCCAAGTACGGACAGGATGTTGTGGTGGCCTACCGCCAGGATGTGGAGCTGACCAGACCCATGCGAGCGATGATCATGCAGATGAAGGATGCGGCAGAGGAGTATTTGAAACCCTGATAAACTGAACATAAGAATTCCAAAATGAAGATATAATTTTTTCAAAATGTACAAAGCACCTCCGATTTGGTAAACTGAAAGTACCAAAAATGGAGGTGCTTATTATGTTGGAGGAAAAACTGGAGCGAAGCATTGAGCAGAGCGCAGCTGCCCTGACTGCAATGGCAGACGACTTCTTTGACCACCCGGAAGTGGGTCTGCAGGAGTTTCATGCGTTTGAGACCCTGACCGGCTGGCTGGAAAAAGAAGGCTTCACTGTGGAGCGCGGTATTGCTGGTATGAAGACGGCGTTCCGTGCCGTCTGGAAGCACGGCGAGGGCGGCCCGAATATCGGCCTGCTCTGCGAGTACGACGCTCTGGCCGGTCTGGGCCACGCCTGCGGCCACCATATGCAGGGTCCGGCCATTCTGGGCGCAGCCAAGGCACTGAAAGATGCAGCCATCGACGCACCGTATACCATCACGGTCTACGGCACACCTGCTGAAGAGACCATCAGCGGCAAGGTCGTGATGCTGGAAAACGGCTGCACCTTTGAGGAGCTGGATGTGGCGCTCATGATGCACGGCGGCCCGGCTACGCAGGTGGATGTCAAGTCGCTGGCACTCAACAAGCTCAAGATCATCTACCACGGTGTCTGCTCTCACGCAGCGCTCAAGCCCGAAAAAGGCCGCAGCGCACTGGACGGCCTGATCCTGGCTTGTCAGGGCGTCGAGTTCCTACGGGAGCATGTCCCCTCGGACGTTCGGATGCACTACACTATCGTCAACTGCGGCGGCACGGCGGCAAATGTGGTGTCCGGCTATGCAGAAGCGAGTATGTATGTCCGCTCCTACAGCCGCACCGAGCTGGACGGCGTGGTGGCCCGCGTCAAGAAGGTATTGCAGGGTGCGGCCATGATGACAGAGACGGAAGTGGAGATCATCGAGGAAAAGAGCCTCGACAACAAGATCCCGGTGCTGTCCCTCAACGAACTGGTGATGGAGCAGGCCGAGAAGGTCAAGGCTCCCTGCATCCGTCCGGCCCGCCAGAAGACCGGGTCCACCGACTTCGGCAACGTGATGCGCCATGTACCCGGCACCTGCATCCGCGTGGCTTTTGTCCCGGAGGGTGCAGCAGCTCACTCGCAGGAGTATCTGGATGCCGGCAAGACCGAAGCGGCCCACGATGCGGTGGTCTACGGCGCAAAGATCCTGGCTCTGACGGGCGTACAGCTCATTGAGGATCCGGAAAAGCTGGAAGTCATCAAGAAGGAGTTCCATGAGAATCTGGCCCAAGAACTGCACGGCCAGAGCTGACGTTTTGGTGTGTCAAAAGAGAGGAAAAAATTATGGAAACGAAAAAGAAGCAATTCAAGATGCCGCATACCTTCGTCATCATCGGCATCATCATCCTGTTTGCGGTCCTGCTGACCTGGATCATCCCGGCAGGCTCCTACACCCGCTTCGAGAACGAAGCAGGCATTAAGGTCATCGACCCCAACGATTTCAACTACATTGATAAGACTCCCGTCAACCCGCTCGAAATTCCTCTGTACATCGTCAATGCCTTCATCAAGCGCATTGATCTGATGCTGGTCATCATGTTCGCAGGCGGTGCCTTCCACATCCTGACCAAGACCGGCGCACTCCACGCCGTGGTTGCCAAGATGGCAAAGATCTTCTCCACCCGCATCTATCTGTTCCTGCCTATCCTGACGCTGGTCTTCGGCCTCATCTGCACCACGCAAGGCGTCAACCTGTTCATTGCCTTTGCACCGATCATGGTCATGATGGCTTTTGCGATGGGTCTGGACTCCATCACCGGTGCATCCATCATCCTGCTGGGCGGCGCTATCGGTTTCTCCACTGGCCCTCTGAACATCAACACCACCATCGTGGCTCAGAAAATTGCCGGGCTGCCGCTGTATTCCGGCGTGGGATACCGCTTTATCTGCTTTGCTGTGTTCTATGTTATCACGAACATCTACCTCATCCGCTACGCACTGAAGATCCAGAAGCATCCTGAACTCAGCCCCATGTACGAGATCGACAAGACCAGCGAGTTCCGCAATGCTGCTGACCTCGACTCCTTCGGCAAGCTGGACGCCCGCAAGATCCTCATTATGCTGGTCTTCTTCGCATCCCTTATCCTCATCGTCTACGGCGGCATCAAGCTCGACTGGGATATGGCTGAGACCGCAGCTGTCTTCCTCGCACTGGCTGTCATCGAAGGCGTACTGGGCGGCTTTGGTCCCTCTGCGATTTCCAAAGAGTTCCTTGAGGGCTGCAAGAAGATGCTGGGCGCTGCCTTTATCATCGGCATGGCACAGGCTATCAGCAGCATCATGAACGCCGGCCACATCACCGATACTGTTGTCCACGCACTGGCAAACGGCCTGAACTTCGTCCCCACCATCCTGCTCGGACCCGCCATGCTGCTGGCAAACACCATTATCAACGTCTTCCTGACTTCCGGCAGCGGTCAGGCAGCAGCTGTCATTCCCATTCTGGCACCTCTGGCCGACCTCGTGGGCGTTACCCGTCAGACCGCAATTCTTTCCTTCAACTTCGGCGACGGCTTCTGCAACTACGTCCTGCCCACTTCTACCGCTCTGATGGGTATCATCAGCGCTGTGAACATTCCCTATGACCGTTGGATGAAGTTCATGTGGAAGCTGTTCCTCATCTGGATGGCCGTTGGTTCTGTGCTGCTGATGATCGCACAGGCAATCCACCTCGGCCCCATGTGAGCGGGAGGGCGGCAAAAAATCAGACTATGGCGTCAACAATAAAGGAAATCAAAAATCCCTGGCTCCGGACGCTGGCTGAGTATGGTCTCATCACGGTCAGCATCTGGATCATGGTCATCGGCATCTACTTTTTCAAATTCCCAAACCACTTTGCCTTCGGCGGCGTGACCGGCTTTTCCACCGTGTTCAGCCAGCTGCTCCACTGCTCGGCAAGTACCTTCACCACAGTGGCCAACTACGCGCTGCTGGTGCTGGGCTTCATCTTTCTGGGCAAGAGCGTCGGCATCCGCACCGTTTATGCGACCATCGTGATGTCAGTGAGCTTGCAGGCGCTGGACGTTCTGGTGCCGATGCACGGTACTCTGACCGACCAGCCTATGCTGGAGCTGGTATTTGCCATTATGCTCCCGGCTGTCGGTTCGGCGCTCCTGTTCAACATCGGCGCATCCTCGGGCGGCACGGATGTCGTCGCCATGATCCTGAAAAAGTACACCAGCATGAACATCGGTTCTGCCCTGATGGCAGCGGATGTGGCGGCTGTGGGCTTCTCGTTTGCAATGTACGGCCCCTCCACCGGTCTGTTCTCCATCATGGGTCTGGTGGCCAAGTCGATGGTGGTGGATAACGTCATCGAGAATATGAACCTCTGTAAGTGCTTCAACATCGTGTGTGAGCACCCGCAGCCCATCTGCAACTTCATCATCCACGATTTGAACCGAAGCGCGACCACCTTTGAAGCGCGCGGCGCGTACTCTGACGCCCACAAGACGGTCATCATGACTACCATGCGGCGCAGTCAGGCCATCCGCCTGCGCAACCTCATCCGGCAGCAGGAGCCGACGGCCTTTATCATGATAGAAAATTCCAGCGAGATCATCGGTAAGGGCTTCAGCCCCGTGTAAAAAAAGATCTTTCCGCAGCAGGCAAAACGCACAGCCAGTGGTTTTGCCTGTTTTGCACTACCCATTCCCTTTTTGGATGGATAAGGATTCCATCTTTTCATTTCACAAATGCTGCCGAGTGCGGTAGGATAGAGCTGAGAAAAAGGCAAAAACAGCGCCGGATGGCATCTCGTGCAGGAAAGGAGGGGAAATGGAAGAGAAAATGCGCGAGCAGCATGACAAAATGGAATAAATCTTGTGTACAAGAGAAATTTTTGGCGATTCTTAACGAATATTAAGACTGACGCTATGCCTTTTGTAAGATTGTCCGATTATGATAGAACCATCAGGAGCGGCGCAGTGAGGCGCTGCCCCACAAGTACGGTATAACGATTGAAGAAACCACCTGCCAAGGAGGAAAAAAGCATGGAGATCAAGAAAGCAGCCACGGCTGGCACTCTGGAATCCAGCGACTGCATGGTGACCGTCGAGCCGGGTGAGGGTAAGATCGATTTCTCCCTCGAAAGCTCTGTCATCCATCAGTACGGCAACCAGCTGCGCAAGGTCGCACTGGAAACCCTGAAGAATCTGGACATCGACAACGTCCGCATCACCATCGTGGACAAGGGCGCACTGGACTGCACCCTGAAGGCCCGCATCGAGGGCGCGGTGTTCCGCTCTGTTGACCAGTATGAGAATCTGCCTTGGGGAGGTGCCATTCGATGAATAATCCGAACAAGAAGCGCCTGCGCCGCACGATGATGTTCCTCAATGCGCAGAAGCCCGGCCTCATCAAAGACCCCTACATCTATAAGGCCGACTCCCTGATGCTGGACCTCGAGGACGCTGTGGCCGAGAACCAGAAAGATGTTGCCCGTTTCAGCCTGTACCATGCTCTGAAGACCGTGGATTACCGCGGGGCTGAGCGCGTGGTCCGCATCAACGGTCTGGACACTCCCTACTGGCGGGAAGACATCCGTGCCTGCGTGGCTGGCGGCTGCGATTCCATCCGCATCCCCAAGACCGAGCACGCTGAGGATGTCCACCGCGTGGCGCAGGCCATCGCCGAGGACGAGAAGACC
>OGXG01001134.1_pt1 | contig 13779 bp, 16 predicted proteins | sample 1576251 | NCBI WGS metagenome assembly OGXG01 (sample SAMEA3541533, study PRJEB24748) | human gut metagenome | biome: human gut; feature: human-associated habitat; material: faeces | place: China | collected 2012
GACGATCAGTTCCTTTGTCATGAGTGTGTTGACGAACACTGTACCACCTGCGACCACTGCGGTGAAACCATCTGGGCGAACGATGCAGTGCAGGACGATGATACTACACTCTGCGAAACCTGCTACAACGACTACTACCACCGCTGCGAATGCTGCAACAGAATTATCCATGACAACAACATCAACTGGCGAGGCGACTATCCTTACTGCAACAGCTGTTACGATGACTTTAATGACGAGATCGAGGAGTACAGCTACAAGTCTGAACCGGTGTTCCACGGTGACGGTAAACGCTATCTTGGAGTTGAGCTTGAAGTAGACTGCGGCGGCAAGGACGATGATAATGCAAGCAAACTTAAAGAAATAGCAAATGCAAGCCATGAGCATATCTACATCAAGTCAGACGGCAGTATTGACGACGGCTTTGAGATAGTTTCTCACCCAATGACACTTGATTATCATCAGCATGACATGGACTGGGAAGCGGTTCTTCATGAAGCGATAAAAATGGGCTACCGCTCCCACCAGACAAGCACCTGCGGTCTTCATATACACGTTAACAGAAATGCCTTCGGTGACAATCAGGCGAAGCAGGAAGAGGTCATCGGCAAGATTCTTTTTCTAATAGAAAAGCACTGGAACGAGGTCTTCTGTTTCTCCCGAAGGAGCCAGTATAATATGAACCGTTGGTCTGCTCGCTACGGCTACGAAAAAACAGGTCAGGAAATCTTGAAGAAAGCCAAATGCAGCGACCACGGCAGATACAGCGCTGTTAACCTCTGCAACTACAGTACCATTGAGTTCAGGCTTTTCAGGGGTACGCTGAAATACAATACATTGATAGCCACATTGCAGTTTGTTGATACGATCTGCGATGTGGCTATTTCTATGTCCCAAAGTGAACTGGAAGACCTGTCGTGGTCTGAGCTTGTGAAGAGGATAGAGTATCCTGAGCTGATACAGTACCTGAAAGAACGTCGGCTGTACATCAATGACGAAGTGACCGTAGAGGAGGATTTATGAGATGAACAAGGCTGAGTATTACAAGAAGGCTTACCCTGCAGGTACAAGAATCCGCCTGATACATATGGACGATTCCTATTCCCCTGTACCTGACGGAATGACAGGAACAGTTACATCTGTTGACGATATGGGAACCCTGCACATGAAGTGGGACAATGGCAGAAGTCTCGGTATCTGTCCCGATGCAGACAGCTTTGAGATTATCGGAAAGGAGGCTGAGTAATATGTGTGCAATTTTCGGCTTTTTGAACTATGGAAAGAAAGTGTCGGCAAGTACACTAAAGCGACTACTCAGGGCATTATCTGTTGCCGCAGAAAGCAGAGGTACCGATGCAACAGGTATCAGCTATGTGAACAATGGAAACATCGTTACTTTCAAGAAAGCGAAGCCTGCCCACAAGGTCAAGTTGTACTTCCCGAAGGATACCACCGCTGTTATCGGTCATACCAGATTCACTACTCAAGGCAGCGAGAAGAATAACTACAACAATCATCCCTTTAAAGGGAGTACCGATACTCATACTTTTGCCCTTGCTCACAATGGCGTACTGTACAATGACAAGGAACTCCGCAAAGAAAAGTTACTGCCTGATACTGCGATAGAAACTGACTCATACATTGCCGTTCAGCTTATCGAGCATGAGAACATCGTTGACAGCAACAGCATCAAAGCTATGGCAGAGGCAGTGCAGGGTAGCTTTGTCTTTACGATTCTTCGGGACGACAACACACTATTTCTCGTAAAGGGCGACAATCCCATAACACTCATTCACTTTCCTGAGTACGGGCTTTATGTTTACGCTTCAACCACGGCTATTCTCAATGCCGCTATGAAAGCTGTAAAGTTTTCGGGAGTATGCAACGAAGTCAAGGTAAATGACGGGGATATAGTTCGCATCGACAGCGACGGAAAACTTTCTGTCAGCACCTTTGAGCAGAAGATCCGTAAAGTAAATTATCGCAACTGGTACAGCTGGTATGACTACGAATTTGACGTTACCGAGGAACAATATATCAATGACCTTCTGCTTATCTGCGGCTGTTATGGAGTTGCCAGAGAGGATGTTGAGTTGCTGCTGGAGCTCGGCTATACAACGGATGAAATCGAGGAAATGTTGTTTGAACCGGAGCTGCTTGAACAGGCTATGAAAGAAATAAAAACGCTGTATCAGCGTTAATTATTAAGGAGGTAGATATTATGAGAGGTTTTATTGCAGGTATCGTATTCACGCTGATTGTGGAGGGTGCTGCGATAACAGTAATCGTAGTTGACAAGATCAAGGAGGCGATCGAGGAATGAATAACACAGTAAAAGTATTTGTCAGAGCAGTCGGCGTTATCATCGACATTATCGGCATTTTCAGAAAACGCAAATAACAGCAATTGGCGGAGTGTAATGCTCCGCCAACTTTTTTTGAGAGGTGAATTATGAAAACTGAAACAACAGTAATGAAAAGCAAGGCACTTTTCTCAGACAACGGTGAACATCGCTTGTTGCTGCGCCGTGAGTGGGACAAGAACAGCAAATGCGCTATGATCATCATGATCAACCCGAACACCGCTGACACGCTCTGCATGGACATGACGACCATGCTTGTGCTGAACAATCTGCATAAGCTCGGTTTCGGCAGCGTCAACATCGTCAATCTGTATAGCAGAATTACGCCGAAATTAAGCCTTAGATTTAATTCTGATGATGACCTGATTGAAAAGGGCTGCGATGAAATGATCGAGGAGTATGCGGTGACAAGTGATGTTATTATCATAGCTTGGGGAAGTCTCGGAAACACTTCTGAGCGTGTGCGTGAACGTCAGGCAGATATCCTTGAACGGCTGTCGAAGTTCAGAAACAAGCTATACAAGATCGGTGAACAGGGGTATCACCCATTAACACCGGCGGTCAGAAACGGCTGGGAGTTAGTCCCTTATGAGATAGAGGAGGTCAATCATGCTGAAAGTAACGAATCTTAGGGAAACAGACAACATTTCTCCGCTGATGCTGAGAGCCTATATTGCAAAGAAAACTACTGCGCTGATGAATGAATATAGTGTTGATACTCTTGACGATATCGGCTGCTTTGTGGTGTTGGATAGCACAGAAATTCAGATGTTTCCGGTATCGGAAATGGAGTTTGTGGAAGTGCTTGAAATTGGAGAGAATTACTATCTTCACGGTGTAAGAATTCTCGGTGACAGCTACGGCGAAGACATTTATCTGCCTGTTGAGGTAGTACGAAAATGAGCATTATGATACACCGTGTAGCGCAGTATGCAAGGTTCAGTTCTGATAATCAACGAACTGAGAGTATAGATGCACAGCTGAGGGCAATGAACCAGTTCTGCAAGCAACAGCACTGGCAGGTAGTGGCGACCTATACCGATGAAGCTCGGTCGGCTACCACCGATAACCGCCCACAATTTCAAAAGATGATAGCCGACAGCGGCAAAGGAATCTTCGATATCGTTCTGGTGCATAAGCTGGACAGATTCAGCCGTGACCGCTATGACAGCGCAATCTACAAAAAGCGGCTGAAGAAGAATAACGTTCAGCTGTGTAGTGTGCTTGAACGCATTGACGATTCTCCTGAATCAATTATGATGGAGTCTGTTTTGGAGGGCATGGCAGAATATTATAGCCGAAACCTGGGACGTGAAGTCATGAAGGGCATGAAGGAAACTGCCCTGCAATGCAAGCACACAGGAGGCTGTCCGCCACTTGGTTATGATGTTGGTGAGGACAAAAAACTGGTTGTCAATCAGCATGAGGCAGAAGCGGTCAGGGCGATCTTTGAGATGTTCGCAGAAGGCTACGGTTACAGTGCCATTGCTGACTATCTGAACGAACACGGTTATACTACCAAAAGAGGACGAATTTTCGGCAATAATAGCCTGTATGAAATTCTCAATAACGAGAAATATACAGGTGTATTTGTGTTCAACAGGGCTGCTGCAAATGCTGACAGTAAACGCAACAATCACGCTTACAAGACCAACGAAAATATCATCAGAGTAGAGGGCGGCTGTCCTGCTATTATCAGCAAGTCTTTGTTTGAAAAGGTTCAGAGGATCAAGGCTGCTAACCGCCGTAACACAGGACGTTATCACTCCAAGGAATTCTATTTGCTGACAGGGAAAGTTTTCTGCGGTGTCTGCGGCAAAAGGATTCAAGGCAATCTGCGGTACTCAGGAGAACGCAAGAACAGGCATTGCACCTATCGCTGTGACGAGCCTAAGCAGCTATGTAAAAACAAGGAGAATAACAAGGACTACCTCGATGCCTACGTTGCTGACCTGCTCCGTCAGAAAATATTCAACAAGGCGGCGCTGAGGCGCAGGATCAATGCCGTTAATAAGTACATTACAAGCTATAACACCGAATTCGATGAGCATTATGAGAGCATAAAAACTGAGCTTGAGGAAGTTACCATTGCCCTTGCAAATATCACTGCCGCAGTTGAAAAAGGCGTGCTGACTGATGCTATTATCGAGCGCTCAGAAGCATTGGAACAACGTAAAAGTGAGATACAGACACAGCTTGCAGAACTCAGGAGGTTTGAACCGTTGCGACTGGAGGAGTATCTGCACCTGATTGATGATTACAAGAATATGCAGCGAAATACAGCAGAATTCAGAACGTTTATGCAGACCTACATCGACAAGATCGTAACCTACCCTTACCATATTGAAGTTGTGCTTGATGTGGGATTCGGTATCACCGATGAGCTGAAAGAAACTATCACCATCAGACGGGGCGACCTGTATGCCCTGTTTGAATCGAGAACGGAGGACTAAGATGTTTGAACCTGAGAAAAAGCGCTATCTTACAAGAGGTGTTGATGAGACTATACCTGTGGAATTACAACTTTTCATGTGGCAGGCAATCGACCAGATGCCTGAGCCGAAGGACTACCTCCAGGTATTAACCCTGTCCGTGGAGAACGGTCTGCAATGCATACACCACACCTCTGAACAGCCGGAGTATGAAATGACCTATATTCTCCCCACCGTGGAGAGTGCTGTTACTGCGAAAGTCTACTGTATCGACAGCGACACCTACTGCACTATGCTGCTGGCGGAGGAATACTGATGGGGATCCTGTACGATATGTACCACGGAAAGAGTGGTTTCTTCGGTGAAGAGCGGATCACAAACCCGGACTATATCAAATGCGTCGGTAAGCTCGCTGCACTGGAAGAGAATATTTTGAAACAGTATCCTGACGTTAAATCGCAGCTTGAACAGCTGCATGACCTCCAGGGGACGGCAGAAAGCATTGCGGAGTATGAGATGTTTGCGGCTGGATTCCGGACTGGGGCGCAGCTTATGATGGAAATGCTTAGATAGAGCAGATAAAAATGATCTCAACCACCCGAAGCGTGGTTGAGATTTTTTTCGTACCGTTGACAAACCTGGCGCAAAGATGTAGAATAGTAGTATATCGTTGGAGAGTATGATAAAAGATGAACGATATTTTTCAACTTCAAAGTATTGTACGGAACCATATCGTGAGCATCCTGTTATCCACCAGTTATATTCCATTTGCTGTTAAGCTTGAGCGGCAAATTGTATTTTAACTGATAAAGGATTACTATCTCAAATCAGAGCACAACTCCAAAACTACTATATACAAGTACTGTGAAGGAGCAGAAAATGACGAGGTTATTAAACGATATTCAAGATATCTGAAATATGCTGACTACTATAGAACCATAAACAACGAATTTCTAAAAGAATACGCTGGTGCTGACATTCCTGAGTTGACACGTCCGCCCATGACAAAACTGGAGGATCACTTCAAAGGTGTATACCTTTCTGAGTATCAATTTTTGCAGTTGGACTATATATGTAATATACCGCTGCTCAGGGATATTATCAGCAAGCGTATTACGAGTGTAAAGAAGATCAGCAACACTCAGTTACAAAATAAGCTTGATAAATATCGATATACACTGCTTGAAGAAAAAGCTAAAAGAACCAATGATAAAGCATACCTTATGTGGGCGTTTAATCTCTTTTCCCTTGAAAGCCGGTATCAGGTGTTATCAGTGTATAAGCTTGCTTCCCTCCTGAGTAAGTACAACAACTGTCAATCACATGATAAGTTTTCTGACGAAGAGAAAGCAGAAATGTTAAAACTATTCGCTACTTTTGTTGTTGATGAAAGATTCATAATCGAAAACACGCTGTTGCCGATTCGACTGAAAATGATAGGACAATTGAGACCTGGAAATGTCACAAGTAAAGTGCAGCAGTATAAAGAGTTACTTCAATTAAAAACGACAATCAAGCATAGACTTAGCCTGCGTTCAGATATTAACGAGCTTCTATCATCGCTGACATTGCCAGAAATGTGTAAATTCGTAGATGAAGAATATAACCTCAGCGAATTATTAGAATCTGAGTTTGAATGGAGCAGTAAAAAAGAATTATTTGTCCGAGAACTGTATGAAAAAATTATGACGAGATATACAACTCCACCAATTAAATAGTTTATATTGAGTCGCCATGAAGATGGGCGGCTCTATTTTTTTACGAAAAAATTCCCGGCTGGCGTCATGGAAAATGGAGCAGATTATGTGTTACAATTAAGTCAGCAAAGGGAAAGGCAAGGCGAGCATAGGCTGCGCAAGGCTGATTACCGGCGCAAATAAAACATCACCCCTTCGGGTGAAGAAAGTAGGCTTATTTATGAAAAAGATGAATCTTACAGGAGCTGTTTCCCTTGTGAACAGCACCGCAAACATGGCTCTAACCCTTGTTCCTACTGAGAACGGGCTTCGTACCAGACTCTCTGCTCAGCTCTGGGAAGAGCTCGGCACCCCAGCAACAGTTGAAGTGCTCCAGATGGATCAGGCTCTGATTATCCTTCCTGCTCGTGAGAATGCAAAATTATTGAAGGTCGGCAAGGGACGTTACCTATATGACACTGCAACAGCTAAGGCAATCGCCAAGCTGGCAGGCATCGACCTTGAATCCAACGAGTCCAAGAGCGTCCAGGTTGGCAGCTACGAGATCAACACTCTCGAAGATAAAACTTCAAAGTAGCAGTCATCAGCTTCGACCACCAGTCCGAATAACCACCCAGGTGCAGGGCAGCAGCTCTGCCCTGCACCGCACCTTATATGGAGATGTTTTTTATGTTAATAAATGTCACAAATGAGAAATTCAATATTCCTGACGGTACTTACACCGCAGAGATCAAAGCCTTCCTTGGCTACAGCGATGACACCAAGGTACTTGTAAAACTCAAACTCGATAACGGCGATGTGCTTGTCAAGACCTACGACGCAGAAGAGGTAGGCGGTCATCCCTGGAACAGCATCTTCAGAGCACTGGATACAACAGATACAGAGGATCTTGTCGGCAAGAAGGTCGAGCTTGAGGTCAAGAATAACACCTCGAAGAAAACAGGCTTTGAGTTCAGCAATATCAGAAAGGTCCGCCTGATCGACGACTGATGTATGCAGCCGCAGGCGTGAATCCCATGCCTGCGGCGATTTTTTTCTTAGGAGCGTGATTCGTTATGACACAAACTACCCCCATTGACTACGCCGTACCAGTGAACTTCACCGTTCCTCAGAATGGTAAAGTTGGCATCACGGTAAATGACTATACCCAACTAATTCCCCACTCTAAGGAGTACACCGTTGGCAGCGGCAAGAACCAGTGGACTTATGCGATTGTTCACACTGATGCCGGTTACATTTCCCTCAACCTCACCAAGTCTGGGGCACAGGCTGAATGGATGGCTGACCACTTCACGATAACGGCTGTATACTCTGATGAAAAAGGAAACCACAGCTTTAGCTTCGAGCACGATGGAAAACGCTCTGAACTGCCGTTTCAGTCGATCATCCCCAAGAATATAGACACCTCGTTCTACGATAAGGGGATAGCAATTAACACGCAAAACAAGGCACATGAGGCATTTTCGCAATACCTACAGGGCTTGCTGCATAAGTTCAAGGTTCAGGATGCAAAGCAGCTCATAGGCTGGAACATGAAAAAAGGTCAGCTGAAATGGATGGGAGCTAACCACAATCCACCCCTGCTAAAGTATCATAATTCCTGTGGCTCTGAGGCTGCATACATTGAACAGCTCGGCGGTCTTATGAGCGACTGTCCTCCTTTGCAGTTTGTGACCTGTAGTGCAGCAGCATCTACACTTCTTACATACCTGCGACTGAAACTGAAAATACCAGTTGCGACCTTCGGCATATCGCTGAAAAACTCATCGAGCAAGGGAAAGAGCACTGCACTGATGCTTGGGGCATCCATGTATAGCTCTCCTTCTGATGATGCAGTTTTCTCAGACTTCTATGGAACACCTAATGCTCTGCTTTATGAGCTTGGGAAACACAATGGCGTACCTCTCTGCTATGATGAAACAACAATCAGCAGCGGCATCAGCAAGTCAGATTTCATATACATAGTATCTCAGGGCAGCAGTAAGAAATGCCTGGATACCCAGAGAAAGCCAAAGGAGCGTGACACCTGGCTGTGTACGACCCTGTTCAGTTCTGAGACAGACCTAATCGACTACGAGAGGGACAACTTAGGCTTACTGGTTCGTATCATCAACCTTGACGGACTGATCTATACACATAGCAGCGAGCATTCTGAACAGATCAAGACATTTACTGCGTCCAACTATGGCATCATTGGTCAGATGCTGTCTGAATGGCTCCTGAAGGCTGCTCCTACCGAGGTAGCTCAAATATATGAGGATGCAAGGGCAGCACTAAAATGCGCCGATGGGCTTTGCAAGTGTGATCTTACCGATAGAATGATCGCTAACCATGCTGTCATCCTTGCAACCGGTATGATACTGATGAAAATGGGCATGGCTCTTGATATAGAAGAAATCAAGGCGATCAGCGTTACCGCCATGAATACAGCAGCAAAGTATGCTGACCGTGGCAAGTACCTGATACAGAAGATCTTCGGTTACATCTCCGCACACTACCACCAGCTAAAGGATATCGAGTGGAGCTGTAACGATATATTGGAAGCTGATAGAGTTTCAATCGGAGAGGATACCTTCGAGAGAATCCTGAAAGGTGTAGGCTGGACCGATACTCAGGATGCTTTGAGACACATAGATAAGACCGGCTGCCTGATAAGGCAGTCCAAGGGACGATACAAAACGAGAACGACAAGAGACATGGTGCCGTACTACTCTTACTACTTCGATATGTCAAAGGTGAAGGAGCAGTTCGACGGCGAATTTGAACTAAGATTTTCAAGTCTTGTGCAGCGCCATGAATGGGATGAGCGCACAAGTTTTAATATAGAGTACCTCGATGATTCGGAGGCGTTGATAAATGGATACAATTGCAAGCTTAACGGTCAGGGACGAGCATTTGAGGGGAAGCTATTTCTCCTATGATGGATGCATGGTAGTCCCTGCCGATGACAATACAGATACAAGTGATCAGGTTCTGAGGCTTGCTGCTGATGTTCTGATCGACATACTTGAGAATAAGGAGAAGAATGAAATATGAATATTATTTTTGTTATACGTTCACCACCACGCTAATATGGGTAACACAAGTAAAAACAAATAACGTAAAGTAAAGAAAGGTGAACGAGAATGAATGAAAAAATAAAAGTCGTAGCATGTAAGATACAGCAGCCACGCACAGGATGACGGAAACAGCGTTGCTGCACAGACAGCTTGTATCTCAGAGTACGCCGAATCTCACAACATGGAAATTGAACACTGGTACATTGACATGGCAAAGACAGGTCGCAACACCAAGCGTTCTGAATACCAGAGAATGAAACAGGATATCGAAAATGAAAATGTTGAGGGAAAGATTATATTAGTTAGAGCAATTGACAGACTGCATCGAAACGCAAAGAATCAGCTGGTAGATGCAGAATGGTGTAGAAAGCTCGGTGTTCGTATCATTGGTATTACAGACGGAATCGACACTGATGCTCCTAATGGGAAATTTGCTATGACCATTAAGGCTGCTACGGCTGAGGAATATTCCGATATCATAGCTATAAATACAAGAGCCGGTCAGTTAGAGGCTGCTCTGGAATGCAAGCATCTCGGCGGTACTCCTCCACTTGGCTACAAAGTAAATGCCGAGGGAACCTATGATATTGATGAGACTACAGCACCGATCATTCGTGATATTTTCAAACTGTACCTACAGAATATCGATGATGACGGAGCCGGGCTTGAGCTTGCCGGAAGCCTCGGCGTCATCGATCATGGCCTTGGCGATACGGTCCTTGACGGAGCCGGCGGGGTTGAAGTATTCCAGCTTTGCCAGAAGCTTGGCAGAAAGGTCTGCATCCTTCTCGATATGGGTCAACTCCAGCAGCGGGGTGTGGCCGATCAGCTGATCTGCGGAAGTATAGATCTTGCTCATAGTAGTAAACCTCCCTATTGCGGGCGATGCGCCCGGCTGCACCGGAGATAGCCGGTGTCGTCTCGATGTCCCTCATATTCCCGTTAAACCAATGTGGTTTGTGGGTTTGACTGTATTATAGCCTCCTTTGGGGCAGTTGTCAATGGAAAATCGAAAATTTCCGATTGAAAAGTTATAAACCCTGTTGTATAATAGGTTAAAATGAACGGAAGAGTGTTTCGCAGCTGACCCAGCTGCATCACAATCATAACAGGAAAGAAGAGAAAGGAATGTCTATGATCGTTTCCACCAAGGGGCGCTATGCGCTGCGCGTGATGATAGATTTGGCTGAGCACCGCTCTGAAAAATATGTCCCGCTGAAAGAGGTCGCTGCCCGGCAGGAGATCTCCGAAAAATACCTCGAAAACATCCTCAAGGTTCTGGTGCAGAACGGCTTCCTCGAGGGCCTGCGCGGCAAGGGCGGCGGTTATCGTCTGACCCGCGAGCCCGACCAGTACACCGTGGGTGAGATCCTGACTCTTACCGAGGGAAGCCTTGCACCGGTGAGCTGTCTTGCACAGGGCGCGGCATCCTGCCCCCGGATGAGCAGCTGCCGCACGTATGAGATGTGGAAGGGCCTCGATGACCTCATTGAGGACTACTTTGGAAAGATCACCCTTGCCGACCTCGCCGCACCCGATGAGGCAGGCAACGACTATGTTATCTGAATGATGAGCAAAAGAAAATCCCTGCCATCGGCAGGGATCTTCTCATATGCAGATCGAATCAGGAAACGACCGCGCCGCTGGTCAGCGTGCTGGTGACAGCGTCCATCAGGGCCACCATGGTGCAGTAGTTCTGGCCGTAGGTGTCCGCATAGGCGGAGTAGGTGTCGATCTGCTCCTGAGTGGGGGCGATGTCCAGAGACTCGGCCACGGCCTGATAGAGCAGAGCTTCCTTGGAGTAGTCTTCCAGGTTGCTCTCGAGGTGGGCCAGCATGGCGTCGGTGTTCTCGTAGCCCAGCAGATTCTGGACGAGGCCGTCGAGGTCATAGCCGTAGTAGCCCGCCAGCGTGCTGTAGTAGTTCAGGCACTGGTTGACCTGATAATCCATCACCTGCTGAGGGATGGACTTGAAGGTGGAGTTTTCCAGCAGGTCGTCCATGACGGCGGTGTTGAGGTTGGAGGTGTAGAGCTGGTCCTGATAGTAGGCGCGCAGGGCCTCCACGGTGTAGATGTTGTTGGAGGTGCCGAAGGTGCTGGCCACCCAGCTGTCGGTGAGCTCGGGCAGGACGCTCTCACTGATGTAGTTGAGGGTCACGGTAAAGACGGCTTTCTGGCCGCTGAGCTTCACAGCATTGCCGCTGGCATCAGTGGAGTCGCTGTAGCCGTCGGGGAAGGTGACGTTGACGTCGAAGGTCTCGCCGGGCTTGTGGCCGATGATCTGGTCTTCAAAGCCGTCGATGAAAGTGCCGCTGCCCAGCGTCAGATCGTAGTTCTCGGCGCTGCCGCCGGTGAACTCCACGTTGTTCACAGAGCCGACATAGTTGATGTCCACGGTGTCGCCGTCGGCGGCAGCGCGGTCGGTGATGTGCTCGGTGGAGGAATACTGGCTCAGCAGATCGCTGATCTGCTCCTCCACTTCCTCGCTGGTGGGCTCGACGTCCGAGCGCTTGATGGCGACGGATGCAAAGTCTTCGGGCAGGGTCACATAGTCCAGAGCGCGGATGCCCTCCCAGTAGCCCTTCTCGTCCAGACCATCGCTGTAGTTGAAGTTCTGGTAGTCGTAGTCGGACGCGCTGCCGAGTGCGGAAGAAGATGCCGTGCTGGATGCAGCACTGTCGGCCTTGCCGCCGCAGGCAGCGAGGCTCAGCGCCAGAGCGCCGGCGCAGACAAGGCAGAGTGCCTTGGTGAAAATACGCTTCAAAAGAATTCCCTCCTGTTGGTAGACCGGTATTTTGCCGGTGGTTCGAAAAACAACCTCTATTATATCGGGTAAAAATGAAAAAGAAAAGTTTTTTGCAAAATTTCCACACTCTCCCCGCCCTTTGTCGGACTTTTGGGGCCGGAGAGTGCGAAAAGGCGGAAAAGATATGGAAAAGCGGGGGAGCTTTTGCTATTATTATAATAATGTTTTAAGTATGCCCGGCGAAAAAGTTAGGAGGATAAACCCATGGATTTCAACAAAGCAGCTCTGGAAATGCACGAGACGCACCACGGCAAGGTGGGCATCGTGAGCAAGGTGGAGGTCAAGACCCGCGATGACCTGTCCACCGCCTACACCCCCGGTGTCGCTGAACCCTGCCGCAAGATCAAGGAAAACCCCGACGACGTCTACAAGTACACCTTCAAGAGCAATATGGTGGCTGTCGTCTCCAACGGCACCGCCGTGCTGGGTCTGGGTGACATCGGCCCCGAGGCAGGCCTGCCGGTCATGGAGGGCAAGGCTGTGCTGTTCAAGGAGTTCGGCGGCGTGGATGCTTTCCCCATCTGCATCGACGCCCACGACGCGGCCAGCGTCATCGCGGCCTGCAAGGCCATCGCCCCCACCTTCGGCGGCATCAACCTCGAAGACATCAAGAGCCCTGAGTGCTTTGAGATCGAAGAGACCTTGGAGCGTGAGCTGGACATTCCCGTCTTCCACGATGACCAGCACGGCACGGCCATCGTCGTGACTGCCGCCCTCATCAACGCCCTGCGCGTGGTGGGTAAGAAGATGGAGGACGTCCACATCGTCCTGAACGGCCCCGGTGCTGCCGGTACGGCCATCATCAAGATGCTGATGACCGCCGGCGCGAAGGACATCATCGCCGTGGACCAGTTCGGCACCCTGTATAAGGGCTGCAACAGCGCCGAGGCCCACAAGAACTGGCTGGGCGAAGTGACCAACCCCCGCCAGATCAAGGGCGGCCTGAAAGAAGCTCTTGAGGGCGCAGACGTCTTCATCGGCGTGTCCAAGCCCGGCATCCTGACCACTGAGCTGTGCAGGACCATGAACAAGGACGCCATCGTCTTTGCCATGGCCAACCCCACCCCCGAGATCATGCCCGACGAGGCCAAGGCCGGCGGCGTCCGCGTCATGGCCACCGGCCGCAGCGACTTCCCGAATCAGGTCAACAACGTCCTCTGCTTCCCAGGCCTCTTCAAGGGCGCTCTGAGCGTCCGCGCCCGCGACATCAACGACAAGATGAAGCTGGCCGCCGCCTACGCCATCGCTGACCTCATCACCGACGATGACCGCAGCGAAGAGAACATCATCCCCGGTGCCTTCGACCCCCGGGTGGCCGAGGCTGTGGCGAACGCTGTGGCAAAAGCTGCCCGCGAGAGCGGCGTGGCCCGCCTGTAAACGGAGGGAGCTCCTATGAGAACCATTTCCGCGCAGCAGATCACGG
>OGXG01001136.1_pt1 | contig 13774 bp, 14 predicted proteins | sample 1576251 | NCBI WGS metagenome assembly OGXG01 (sample SAMEA3541533, study PRJEB24748) | human gut metagenome | biome: human gut; feature: human-associated habitat; material: faeces | place: China | collected 2012
TTCATCCTTATTTAGCATTTCAACAGATGAACTCCTAGGACTGGATGCGCCAGAACTGTTGTCTCTTTCAGGACTGACGGAAGATCAAAAGAAAACGTTGGTAAAGCTACGGGATGAATTCTTAGCACCAAGTCAACAGGGAAATGACCTTTCTCCACAACAAATGGAGATTTTGCATGATGTTATAAAAGCCTTTGGCTGATAGCTGGCTTACGATATGGCGCGAGTACGCGGCAATCATCCGTTCTGATATGTCCCCCGATGCTGGAAGTCCAGTGTTGGGGGACATATCGTTATATATGAATCCGACTTCGTTACAAATTTTCTCCATTTTGCTACAAAATTGTGGACTTTGATTGACTCTTGTGCTTTGATATAATCAATAGTTGTAATAAAATTTGAACTGGAGGTGGTTCCGGTGCAGAAGCAGTGACCATAAGACATACATTGTATAAAAACTCTATACAGGAGGAAGAACAATGAAATCTATGAAAAAGATGTTTGCACTCTTTGCAGTGTTTTCGATGATGGTCACCTGTCTTTCCCTCTCTTCCTTTGCACTGGAGCCTGACACCGTTCCGTCGGACACCACCCCCGATGCGGACGCTGCTATGAGCGAAACCGATATCGCAGCGGATGCGATTGAAGAAGATACGCTCGTTATGCCTGAATACGATGCAGTGCTGGATGATGTTATCTCTGAAATTGCTCCAGAGGCAGAGATCGTAGATTCGGTTGAATCTGATAATATTTATCCGGCTTGTAAGCACGACTACATTCGTTCTCCCGTTGGAAGCCGTTACCAAGTATATGACTCCGAAAAGAAACAGTATGGTTATGCGCAAGATTATATCTATCGTTGCTCTAAATGTGGCGAATATTACTACCATACTGAATATTCTGAATGGCATTATTAAAATCATCTTAGAAGATAGTCATAGTTTTTTCTGACGATACAACTTGATTATATTCTTCTGCCTGCTCACAGGCACTTGTGAGCAGGCGTTTTTTATTAAAGTAGATTTATGCTTGATTATTCTGCAGCGAGGGTGCGTTATGAAAGTCAAAGAAAACCCATCTCTTATTTTGGCGTTCCATGGGATGCTTGGGCGGAAAAAGCAAACCAGCCTGTTGCTGATCCTGCTGACGATGGTTTTTTCGTTTCTGACAGCAGCAACGATTTATTCCAACAGTTCCGCCCAGGCGTTGCAGGATACCCGATGCGAACTGTACGGCGAGTGGCAATATCTGAGATTATCGGATACGGACACGGATGCTGCACAGGTGCGGGAGAATCTGCCTGCGTCCGCAAAAGCCAGCACAACGATTCAGAATGGAATCGTTCTCGGCGCAGACGATGGCGTGGCGGGCGGGATCGGAACGGTAGACGATACCTTTGCACAGCTGGGGCGTATCGTGCCGATCAGCGGTGATTTCCCCACCCAGCCCGATGAGATTGCCATGACGACGACGCTGCTGGATGCGCTGGGCTGCTCCTATGACGTAGGGCAGACGGTCACGCTGAAGGTGGCTGCCAATGATTACGACCCGCTGGCAGGCTCCGGCGCAGTGATGGAAAAAGCCTATACCCTGTGCGGTGTTCTTCCTGCCTATGATGTTTATTGGAATCTGAACGGCAATCTCACCGTCAGCGGCATTGTAGCAGAGCCGCTTGCCTTGGACGGGCAAAAGTTCCAGACGTTTTATTATCTGAATGCAACCGCACCCGTGACCGCTTCGACCGACCCTGCTTTAGTGGCAAACGAGTATGCCTACCCGCAGGAGGATACCGTTTCGTCCTCCCTGCGCTTTTTGCTGGTCGCAGCGATTCTGGTCAGCTTTTTTGCAGTGGCGCAGTATTTCCTGATCGTTCTGCACAAGCGTGTACATACCATCAACACCTTCCTGACGCTGGGGGCTAAAAATCGGGATCTCCGGCTTATGTGCCTGTGGGAAGCGCTTTTTGCCGGGCTTGCAGCAGTTGCTGCAGGGTTTGCACTGGGCTGCGGTGCTGTGGCCGTCGGTCTGGGGCTGCAGAAGCACCTTTCGTTCTTGGCGGTCCCCGCTGCATCTCTTGTGCCGTTGGCGGTGCTGTTTCTGCTCTCCGTACTGCTGGGTGCACTTTTGCCTGCGGTGCTGGTTCGCCCGCAGACCGCAAAACCCAAAGAGAAGCCTGCAAAAAAATTCCGCTTGGCACAGCTGCCGCTTGCACCGCAGATCGGTGTCGGCTGCGCGGTATTGCTGATCGCCGTCAGTTGTTTGTATGTCGGCTGGCGTGTCATGCTGCCATATGATCTGGATGCACCGTATGCCTGTCTGTCCATCAAGATGAACGGAACCTCTGGGATGCCGTTTTCTCTGAAAGAGGATCTCGCTGCATTGCCCGGTGTGGAAGAGGTTTCCGCTGCAATTGATCTGACCGATACCTATACCGTGACGTCAGACAAGATCCAGTCCAGCAAGATGCTTGCCGATATCTGGGTCAAGGACAACGGTTTCTATACGGACATTCCGAGCTTGCTGCAAAATGCAGAAAGAGGAACGCTGAACACGACTGTCTGCGCCTTGCCGGAGGACGAACTGCGCCGCATTGCCGCAGATGCCGGCGTTTCGGACGAGAAAATAGAGACACTGCTGTCCGGGGATTCTGTTTTGACCCTGTGGGGAGATTGCTATTATGACCCCGCTGCGGATGAATATTATCAGGGCTTCCAACCGGATGGCAGTACGTTGGTTGAACCGGTTTTTGCGGCCGGAGACAAGTTGAGTATCCAATATCGGCGTTATACCGGGCAGGATGAAGCCGGGAATGAGGTCTACCGGACGTACACCGCCCAGCTGCCCATTGCCGGTGTCGTAAAGTCTGCAAGCAATTACACACTGCTGACAACAGACCGGCTCCTTTTCAGCGGCACAATTTTTGTCAGTACGGCTCTTTACCATAAAATGTTTGAGAGCGCAGGAAGTTTCTTTATGGAAAAGGAAGGATACAGCAGCCTGAACGTGAAACTGTCCGCTGGCAGCAATTTCTCTTTGCGGCGGTCTATTTCCTCCATTGCGACGCGCAGGAATGGTATCCTGAGTGCAGATAACTACGACCTGATCAGCCAGAGCTACACCGAGGGCACACAGAGCGCTTTCCTTGTCGGTATCCTTGCGGTATTCGGGGTCCTTCTGGGGTGTGCGCTGCTGGTGGTTTTGAATCTTTCGGCTTATGAAGTCCAGCAGCAGCGGCTGTCGCTTCTCCTGACGCTGGGCGTTTCCCCGAAAAAACTGGTGCTGTCCTATGCAAAGCTGCTGCTCCCGGTCATCGTTGGGACAACGCTGCTTGTGAACATCGTTGTCTATGCGGTAGTTTCGCGTATCGTTCCGATCCAGAGCATTCTCGACCTGATCCGTATTCATACAAGCGGACGGGTATATGCGTTCCATAAACCCGTGGGAAGTCAGATCATGGTCAGCGTTCTGCTGATGGTGTTCTGGCTGTCCGCAGCGTTGCTGCCGATCTTCTCTTTTATTCGTAAAAAGCATCCAAGGGGGACATCTTATGAAGGATAAAATTCTGGAAGCTGTACAGATCTCCAAAACCTACGGGGAAGGGGAAAGCGCGGTTCACGCCCTCAAAAATAGCGACCTGACCCTTGAAAACGGTACATTTGCGTCCATCATCGGTTCCAGCGGCAGCGGAAAATCCACGCTCCTGAAAATTCTGGGAGGACTTTTGCCGCCCACCACCGGAAAAGTTCTGCTGGATGGGCAGGACATTTATGCGATGAATGCGGAGCAGCTGGCACAGGTGCGGCGGCAAAAGATCGGCTTTATTTTTCAGGACTTCCGGCTGTTCCCGGAGTACACGGTGCAGGATAATATTCTGATCCCGTTTTATCTGGACCATAGAGCACCGGATGAACAGATGCTCCATAAGCTGACCGGAATCTTGGGCATTGCGGGCAAGCTACATTCCCGCCCCGCACAGCTTTCCGGCGGACAGCAGCAGCGTGTGGCAATCGCCCGTGCGCTGATTGCAAAGCCCCGCATCGTTTTTGCAGACGAGCCTACCGGAAATCTGGATACGCGGACGGGTGAGGATACGATGCGGCTGCTGATGGAATGTGCTGCGGAGTTCGGGCAAACGCTTATCGTTGTCACGCATAACCCGGAAATTGCGCAGAAGGCGCAGCAGATCATTCGGATCGAGGATGGACAAATTCTGAGCAACATTTGATCGATTTGATTGTAGGGTCTCTCCTTTGCATAATGATTTTCTGACAACTATCATTTTACAGGAGCCCTAGTGGCTTGTCTATTACTGATTCAATTTTGCGAACTCAATTATACGCTATCATGGGTAAAGTCTAACCACCGTTTTATTGAGCACTTACGATAAAACAGATTTGAATGTACATGCCCATTCAAAAAAGAATGCGCTCCCCAAAAGTGTACAGCATGCAAACAACAGATTTGCTGAACAATCAAAATGACGCATTCACTTCGATATTTGGTGAGCGGCTTCACCTCCGTCCAACTTCATAGCGAAAAGTATCAACCATGTAAAAAAGATTTTTGAATAACGCCGATGGATTATGAGTGCCCCTCAAAATCCATCGGCTTCTTTTTCATTACAATAAAACCCTTGATTATAACAAAAATGTTGATTTATTGAAAAAGTATTATATCATATGAACAAATCAAAATGTTCAGCTCCGCTATAATTTTGATTTTGAACGGTCAGACATGATGCTTAAAGCATTTTGAACCCATTAGGAAAGGACGCTCGACGGTATGAAAAAAGTTGTTGTTGTTCAAAGCGCTATTATTGCGGTGCTATTATTGCTTTCTGGAGTTTTGGTGATTGCACAGGCAAATGGAATAATCTTGTCATCCATATTAAATGATTCGAACGTATCATATATTGAATTCGGAGATGAGTTCTCCGGATTTGATTTATGGGATCATGAAGGTAAAGCCGTGACTAAGATTTCCAAAGGCAAGAAGTACACAGTTACCTTTTATCTCTCCAGTTCCTGTTCAAGCTGTCTTGACAGTATTTCTGATTTTGAGAGGTTTGCAGCTACCTTTGGTGACCAGATTGATTATGCGATTATTTGGCAGGATAAAATCCCTGATCATTATATAAATAAATATTCGCTTGACCCAAGCATCAACTATTCGTTAAATGGGGAAGCTAAATTGTCCACCGCTACTCCGACATTCTTTATACTTGATGATTCTGGATTTGTAATATTTAAGGATGTTTCCCGAGAAAATTTGATTGAGAAGCTTATTCTACTTGACGTAACAGATAGCGACGAATTAAAAAGCAACGCCAATAAATATATTGTTGATAATTATTCAAATAGCTCATCAAATAAACCCGTGCTTATCTATTTTTACATGCCCGGCTGTTCTGATTGCGATGCCGCAAGCAAATTGTTTGAAAGTAACAACGTTTCAGACGATTATGAAATTATCTATATTTATAAATATGATTCGGAGAATGGGGACTACAATATAGACAAAGACAAACTGTTTGGACTGGTTTACGATATTAACTGGTATCCTTCATTTATAATGATAGATAAGGGTTCGTACCGAGAAATCGGGGAAACCCCAGTTGAAAACCTTTTATCTGTCATATATCAGCGGTAATCTTCATGCCACAACATTTGTGTGCTTTCTCGGCTAGTCACACAGAAAGGAGTTCAATAATGACAAATATCTCAAAGGCTGTGAATCGTCTTGTGGTTGTATGTATGCTATCTGTAATGATTTTCCTTGGGATAATCTGTAACGGTGCAATGCAAGCTAATGCTGCTTGTGGAAATTGGACCACATATAAAACTGGAAGTCCATACTGCGTGGATAAGGGATGCGGTTTATTCTGGTTAAGTGATACAGAATATCAAAAAGCATATCTTAAGCAAGTATGCACGACATCCAGTGGAACCACTAATACTAATTATGATGTACAAGAGAATAGGTTGGGATGCTGTTAATAGGGCTGCAATTATGCACATCTAACGGTGGAAGTCTATGTTGGCTTTAAGCTTTTGCTACAATTTCAAATAAGGAATCGCGATAGTGAATGTTGAGCCCAAACATTTTTCCCGTTCCAATAAAAACTCAATTCTTTATTGCTTGATTGTGTGACTGGCCGAGAAAACATATAAAAAGTATGAGGATTCAATTTATGAGTATGGATTGTAGTGACAATTGAATTCAATTTGTAGAGTAGTGAGGATACAAAACAGATGAAAAAAATAATACTTGCTATCGTAACTGTTTTGGCCGTGTGCATCATAGGATACACGATGAGCTATCCCGATAGACAAAACATGGCTGCGGAAGAAATAAGCACAATTGTAAATTCCGACTATTTTTTTGAAAGGAAAATCAAATACTCGCAGCTCGCAGGGATAGCGAACTTTGGATCAAATATAGTTGTAGCGAGGCCAGATCAAAACTGCCTGGAAATATTGGATAGTTTTGGCGAAATCAAAGGACAGGTTGGTAATTTGGGAAATGCTTCAGGAGAATTTGTTCGCCCTACAGGTCTGGCTGTCTGGAATGATAGGCTTTATGTTATTGATTCCGGAAATTCTCGTGTTCAAATTCTTGATGAGAATTTTCATACGATTCGGTCAATAGAGCTCGACCAATTGTCTGATTCTCAAAACAATTACTATATGGATATCTCAATTTCTGATGATGAAACACTTTTTCTTACTAATAATTGTGCAAATGAGGAGAAATCTTGTGTTTCTCTAATTGGTTCAAACGGGAAAAAACAAAGGTCTTCAGAACCCTTTTATGGATTTATAACATGTACAGATAAAACCGTCTACGGTGTTAATACTTTTGTACATTGGAAAGATTCTCACTCATTTCATGCCAGTGGTGGAGAAAGTTATCTCTATGAAATAACGGCACATGGAAAATTGAAGAAAGTGTTTGCTTTTCCTTATAAATATTGTCCAACAGATTTTTGCATTGACGGTAAGGATATTTATGTGCTCACATGCGCTTGGGCGCGGTTAGATCATTATAAGTTGGACGGCACATATGTTGAAACCTTAATAGAATTTGAAGAATTATCTCCGGAATCTTATCTTGTACGTACTGAAGATGGATTTTGGGTATCTGATGCTACACAAGGCACTCTCTATCATATAAAACGCTCAAATTCTCCCTCTGAGGTATCTTGATGAAAACGAATAGTTTTTCTTATTACATTTGGCTTTCAACCGTGCAATTTTGTCATGAATTTAAAATCAATGTGATTTTGATTGTTTCTATGGCATTAGGGCTACTGTTCCCTATTTTTTGTCTTGGCAACATTAATGTATTCGTACAGAACATCAAGACTATGCGTATTCAGGGGGGAGCAGATACAACCGTGCTTACTTTATATGGCGAAGATGTCGCATTTCAGGATGTTCAAAGAACTATACAAAACGTAGGAATAAAGTCGGCAGATTTTGCCCTCATTGCGTATTGCAATAGTACTGTAGACTGGAACGATGAGCGTCACAGTGAGGTGGTCTATTATACAACTGAAAACATCACAGACTTTGAAATGTTTGTACCTGTAGCAGGAGAATCCGTATTTTCTAAAAATCAAAATACATGCATTATAGAAAAAACGGATTTGGAGCAATATGGTGAGTTGTCTATAGGCGATACTGTCACGGTTGACGGTCAAGCATACAAGCTGGCGGGTGTTTATTCTTCTGTGCGCAACAACGGCAAAATTTTCCTTCCGCTTGCGCCGCAGACCAGTAAAGGCGCTTTACAGTACAGTCGAATCTATTTTCGCAATACGCAACAAAGTGATTTAGAGCGTTTGTGCACTGCGCTCGAAACCATTGGACTGAAAGTTCGTAGCGTTCGCAATGGTGAGCAGGACTTTCAAAAGCTTCTCAGTCAGTGCATCCAACAGTCAGTTCTCATATTCAGTGCGGGGGCTGTCAGCCTGCTGTTTGCAGGTCTTAACATTGGGCTCGTGCTTACCGGAAAAATCCTACACAATAAGCGGCTCATTGGCATACATATGGCGCTGGGCTCTTCTTACAGCACGGAACTTTTCTCCGCATTGGTAGAAAACCTGTTGTGTTTCGCTGCTGCGTTTATTCTTGATTTGGCGCTTGTGCAACTTTTGCGGCCAACGGCTCCCCAAACCTTTGCTCTTGCCCTTACTGCTGGCGTATACATCGGAGCGTTTGTCTTCGGAGCAGGAATGGTATTGCTTGTCACGTGGGCCACCATGCGAAATTTGAAAAGAAGAAAGCTTGTAGAATTGATGGAGAGGGTGTCATGATGTTATATCCGCTCTACCGTGCGGTGCAAAAGCTGTGGCTGAACCGTAAAACCTATCTTTTTCTGCTTATAGAGTTTGTGCTTGGCACGACAGTTGTACTTTGTGGATATTTGTCCGGCAGAGCCGCCACATACCGTTTGGAAGCCTACGAAATGCAGAGCAGAAAAAGCAGTATATCCATTCAGTATTATGGCGGCGATGGTCTCAATGCTGCCGTAACGCCTGAAGATTATACTCAGTTATGCGAAATATATGGCTCGGAGTATAGCTTTTCATATCTGTTGCTTGAACGAACAATCTATACATTTGAGCTACAAGAGGATAAGGTGCAAGATGTCATATTTTCTTCTATGGATGAGAACACTTTTGAATTCTTCTTCGGCGTACAGCCAGAACCGGATACGGTTTATTTCGGTGCGCAAATAGAAAAGGACTTGCCCAACAGATTGTTCTTTTGTCGTGATTGGTTTTTGCTTGATGAACAAGGCGCAACGATAAACGGACAGCTACTGCACACAGCAACCTTACCTGACAATTCTGATCTCTTACTATTGAGCGCTATGGAAAGTGAAAATGTGGATACCGCACAGCTTATCGTTTTGCCGTTTTCGCAGCTAAATATGTTGACTGCCAATGCTGACGCCCCCATGGCCTATTTGAGCGTATTTTTACAAAGCGGACAGGGTATTGACGATGTACAGAGAATTGCCGATTGGCTACAAAGCCGTCATCCGTCCTACAGTTATACGGTGTCTGACCAACGCGCGGAACTCAAAAAATCCATCCGCGATTTAACTCAATGGATGGAGCTGTTTGTATGGGTGGCAAAATGTTCGCTTGTCATTACAACGGTGGGCATCATCGGAGTTTTACTTATCTATGTAGAACAGCGCAGACGAGAATTCGTTATTGCGTTGACTTTGGGGGCAACACACGGTACGCTTATTTTTGAACTGTTTTGCGAAGTGTTGCTTTTTTCACTTTTGGGAGGCGTAATAAGTTTGCTGTTAACAATATTTATTGCACCGCAGCTTTCCACTGTGACATTCACAGTGCGGTTTTCCTGGACATGCGCGATACTTGCAATAGGCATGGCATTTGGAATCACGCTTATATGTTGTGTATGTACGGTCCTCGGCACGCGTAGTCGCTACCCAACGAAGATTTTATAGCGCTAAAAGGAGCAAAAATGAAACCGATTCTAAAGCTGCAAGATGCAAGTAAAATTTATCGGCAGGGTGGTGTGAAAACTGTAGGGATCGAGGCGGTAAACCTTGAAATCTATCCTCACGACTTTGTTGCTATTACAGGCCGTTCAGGCTGCGGCAAATCGACTCTGCTAAACATTTTAGGCTGTATGGATGAACTGACAAGCGGCAGTTATTTCTTTGACGGCGAGGACATTACACGACTGAAAAGTAAAGCCGGCGCGGCATTACGTAACGAAAAAATTGGTTATGTATTCCAAGCATTCAACTTGGTCAATGAAATTAGCGCGCTTGAAAACGTCTGTATGCCGCTTGGTTATGCGGGTGTGTCCAAACGGGAAAGAGATGCGGTTGCACATGAACTGCTCGCACGCGTTGGCATGGCCGAAAAAGCCAACAAGCGACCAGTAAATCTTTCTGGCGGCGAACAACAGCGCGTTGCCATTGCAAGAGCGCTAGCTCGTTCGCCGCGTGTGTTACTGGCCGATGAACCTACCGGCAACTTAGACAAAGCTAACAGCCTCGCCATTATGGAACTGTTTTCCAGTTTCAATCGCAGTGGCATGACGATTGTTATGGTAACACACTCTCCAGATGTGGCAGCGTACGCAAGTAGGCAAATACATATCTGTGATGGAAAAATCATTGAATCCTTTTTAGGAGGAACATATTAATTTGTTTATCTCACTTGGTACAACCAGCGAGGTGATTTATGCGGTTATTGATTGAATATCTAACGATAGAATCAAAAGCATAACATTACCAATCAGTACCTGCAAGCAGGGCGTTCGTATATACAAACGCCATTTTTGCGTTGCAAAATGCTTGTTGGGATAGTCCCAAACCCTTTGTGTACTGCATCCGCCGGATGCAGGCTGCGCATTTGTGCCAAATGCTTCTATAACGAAAAAGAACACCGAGGACTCCCCCAAAAATGGGAAGAATCCTCGGTGTTCTCTGTTTATCGGGTCTGCGCTTTTTCCTTGGGGATCTTTTCTTCTGCGAAGAACATCTCTACATTCTTCTGAGCTTTCATCAGTTCCTGCATCTCATCCCGCGCTTTGCGGTACTCGGGGTACGCCGATTTCTTTTTTGCCAGCAACTCAGCGTATTCGACATTCAGTTCCTTTACCTTTGGCAGTTTTTTCAGCCCCGCTTCATCGAAAGCAACTTTTGCTGCCTTGTGCAGTGTGATCTGCTCCCGGTGTTCTTCCAAAAACTTCTTGCTGTATCCGGCTTTGCGGTAGGCATCATACACAGGTCGTGTCTTGGCGTAATTGACGATGTGCGCTCGCAGAACAGCAATTTCAGTCATGCGCTGTTCTGCGTCCTTAATGGAATCACCAAGCTCATGGTATCTCGCAGTTGCCGCATTCACCCTCTCCTGCATTTCCTCGATGCTGCCGATTTTGTTTTCCTGCAAGAAGATCAAGGTCTTGGACATCTCTTTCAGATTGTAGCGTTTTGCCCACCGTGCATAACCTTCGCCCTTGCCCTCGGAGAGTTTTGCCTGAATGTCCACCAACAGGTGGAACGGCTGCTCTTTCGTCGGCTGTTTCTGATGAGGGCGGTGTTCGGCTTCTCCGGCGATGACCGCCTTGATTTCATCTTCGCTGTATCCTGCGCCCAGTGTCCGAAAACGGATAAAGCGTTTCTGCCGTGTTCCTTTGACCGAAGTGTACTTTCCCCGTTTAATTTCGTAGCCCTGCTGTTCCAGTTTTTGAAGGAAGCCCTCAAAACTTGCAGGCTTTTCGTTCAGCAGGATGCCGTCGATTACGGCACACAGCTTATCCCGGTTGCTTTCTCTGGGCGGATAAAGGGTGCGCTTTTGCCGCTCCCGGTAGGGCTTGATTTCAATGACGGACAGCTGATGTTCCAGACAAATCAAATCGCTTAACCGCTGCACCGCAAGCCCAGATAACAAAAAATCCCGGAATTTCCGGGTGCTGTCCAGTGCAGTAGAATTGTAGATGATGTGATTGTGAATGTGTTCCCGGTCGGTATGGGTTGCAACAATAAAAGCATACTTGCCCTTGGTAAACCGCATGGCAAGCTCATAACCTACCTTATTGGCTTCCTCGGCGGTGATTTCTCCGGGCTTGAAAGACTGACGAATCTGATAGGCGATCACATCATTTTTCTGCCTGCGCCCGGTGGCAAGTTCATATTGGCGTTTGGAGAGCATAAATTCTTCATCCACTGTCAGGGGACTGCATTCGTAACTGCTGACCAGTTCGCCCTGCTGTGTCTTGTCTGGGTTCTGGGCGTAATCCGTGCGGTTTTTCAGGCAGGCCGCAACCGACTTGCCTTTGTTTTTGTGCAGCGCAATCAGCCGTGTTGCTGCCAATGCCATCCCCCCTTACAAAAAAGAAAATGCCGCCCGGAGGCGGCATCAAGATAAAAAAATCTCACAATCCGGCAACCCAGCCACTAAAACGTTCTGCTGCATCTGCAATCAAAGCGCCCATAAAAATCAACACAAAGCATCCAAACTCTGCTACCAGCAAAATCAAAAATTGCAGCCACTCCCGGCAGTACAGCGTATAAAGACCGCAGCCGAAAATATACAGCATGGGCAGAGCCAGCACAAACGCCGACAGGTTCAGCGTCCATTTCAGCATCAGCGCAAGGAAAGCCGTAAGCAGCCAAAACGGGAAAACGATCATCTTAAAAACGAACCTCATATCCAGCACCTGCCTTTCAACTTTATTATAAAGGCATCTCCACACCCCTTGCAAGGATGTCAACCCTTATGTACCCCCGCAGCCCTCCAACTGCGGGGTGAAATTTTAGAGTTCTGCCAGCCGGGAAAGGATCTGCCGCTTGACTGCCTCAGCCAGTTCCCGCATGTGCATGTGACCGGGCACCATTTCGGAGAAAGAGCCGATCACGGCAACAAAAGGTTTTTTCAGGTCTTCCTCGTCCATCCCGGTGGCGTACAGCAGGGCACGCTCGCCGGATTTGTTCAGACCGTTGGTCAGGATACTGCTGCGGTATTTGGGGTCTTTCAGCTGAAAGGCTTTTTCGTAATCGTTCATTGTCTGTTGCTCCTTCTGTGGTGCTTTCGTCACAGGGTCTTATTTTTGCTGTGTGTTTACTCCACTGCAGCGTTCATGGCAAAGTCGATCCACTGACCGGACTCAGCATACGCCACACGGCCGTAAACACCTCTGGCTGCCAGCTGCTCGTTGACGGCAGCGATCATCTCCTTCGGGTCCTTCATGATCTGCATGGTCAGCATGAACAGATAGGGACTTTCGCTGCGGGTAAGCTGCGCTGCAGCTTCCTCCGTACGCTGCTCTTTGGATCGACTTCAGTATAGCGCACCGCGTGATTAAACGGAAGTGAAACAAAATAATATATGTTTTAGTTTTTCTAAATTATATTCCCAGGCAATTTTCTTCTTTTTTCTGGACGGATCGACCAAAATCATGTATGATGGTATCATACCTTGCAGACTTTGCAGAAACTGCTCTGCAGCTGCATCTCAGCACGCCGGAGGGATGTTTTATGAACCTGAAAGAATTGGAATACGTCGTTGCCATCGCGGATGAGAAAAGCCTGACAAAAGCGGCCGAGCGGCTTTTCATCACGCCCTCTGCCCTTACCCAGCAGGTCCTCCGGCTGGAAAACGAGCTGCATGCTCCGCTGTTCATCCGCTCCCGCAGCGGATGGCAGCCCACCGAAGCCGGTGAGATCTATCTGGAGGCCGCCCGGAAGATCCTGTTCATCCGGCAGGATGCCTACAACCGCCTGCAGGACCAGATCCAGCGCAGCGCTTACAGCCTGACCATCGGCCTGCCGCCGGAGCGCGGCACAGATATGTTTTCCCGGATCTATGCCCCCTTCCGGGAGAGGTTCCCGGATGTGACCATCCAGCTGCGGGAGACCAGCGTCCACACCCAGCAGGATCTCATCCGTTCCGGTCAGCTGGACCTGGGGTTCCTGACATTGTCGGAGGCGCAGATGACCAAGGATGAATATGTCTCCCTCTGGGAGGAAGAGATCCTTCTGGCCGTCCCGCAGAAATATCCGGAAGCCCTGCTGCAGAGCGCCCCGCCCCAGCCGGGGTCCCCCTACCGGGTCGTCCCTCTGGAACGGCTGCAGAACGAGCCCTTTGCCATGATGAGCGAAGCTTCGACCCTGCGCCAGATCCAGGAGGACATCTTCCGCCAGAACGGCCTGCGGCCGCAGGTCGCCTTTGACTGATTGCATAGATGATGTTACTTCCCGTCATCCTGTTTCTGTA
>OGXG01001140.1_pt1 | contig 13711 bp, 10 predicted proteins | sample 1576251 | NCBI WGS metagenome assembly OGXG01 (sample SAMEA3541533, study PRJEB24748) | human gut metagenome | biome: human gut; feature: human-associated habitat; material: faeces | place: China | collected 2012
ACCGGATAAAAGCTCTCTTAAATCAATTAGCATAATTGTCTCCAATTCATACTATTATGCATAGGAAAAGCATGCGCTAATCCACACCTTGTCAATTATACGCATGCTCCCTGTCTTTGTCAACAACAAATTCACTTAAATTCAATATTTTTCGCGAATATGTCAATTATTTTACTAATGCTAATGTTTCTCTTGCGATTGCAAGCTCTTCATTAGTAGGAATTACGCAAAGCTTAACCTTAGATTCTGGTGTAGAGATAATTCCTTCTACTCCACAAGCCTTCTCGCTTGCAGCTTCATCAAGTTCAACACCAAGGTATCCAAGATATTTAGCTACCATTGGACGAAGCCATGCAGCATTCTCACCAACACCAGCTGTAAATGTAATGGCATCAACACCGTTCATAGCTGCTGTATAAGCACCAATATACTTAGCTACTCTGTAAGCATAAGCTTCAAGTGTAACCTTAGCAATTTCGTTACCGTCGTTAGCTGCAGCATTAAGATCTCTGAAATCACTTGAGATTCCGCCTGACATACCAAGTACACCAGACTTCTTGTTAAGGATATTGAGCATCTCGCTTATTGTAAGGTTCTCATGGTTGCATAAGAACTCTAAGATAGCCGGATCAAGGTCACCAGAACGTGTTCCCATGATAAGTCCTTCAAGTGGAGTAAGACCCATAGAAGTATCTACACACTTACCACCAACAGAAGCTGAGATTGAAGCACCGTTACCAAGGTGGCATACGATAACCTTAGCTGTCTTAGGATCAAGGTTAGCAAACTTGATTGTCTCTTTAGAAACAAAGCTGTGGCTTGTTCCGTGGAAACCATATCTTCTTACGCCGTACTTCTCATAGTATTCACGAGGAATAGCATAGAGATAAGCCTTTGGCTCCATTGTTCCACCAAATGCTGTATCCCATACAGCTACATTTGGCTTGCCTGGCATAGCTGCCTCAACGGCTTCAATACCGATAAGGTTAGCTGGGTTATGTAAAGGACCAAGGTCGAAGCACTCTCTTACAACCTTCTTAACATCCTCTGTTACAAGACAAGACTCGATATACTTCTCACCTGCGTGAAGTACTCTGTGTCCTACTGCTGCAATCTCATCTGTAGACTTGATTACGCCATGCTCAGCATCCTGAAGAGCATCAAGTACAAGCTTAACTGCGATATTGTGATCCTTCATAGGAGTCTCAACAACATACTTATCCTTTCCAGTTGGCTTATGTGTAAGAACAGAACCTTCAATACCGATTCTCTCTACAAGACCTTTTGCGATTACGCTCTCATCATCCATGTTAATAAGCTGATACTTAAGAGATGAGCTTCCACAGTTTAATACTAAAATATTCATTACAAAAATTCTCCTTAAAAATGTTAATTATGCATTCTGAGCCTGAACTGCTGTCATAGCTACTACACCAACGATATCGTCAGCAAAGCATCCTCTTGAAAGATCGTTAACCGGCATAGAAAGTCCCTGAAGAACAGGACCATAAGCCCCAGCCTTAGCAAGTCTCTGAACAAGCTTATAACCAATGTTACCAGCTTCAAGGTTAGGGAATACAAGTGTATTAGCCTTACCAGCTACCGGGCTCTCAGGTGCCTTAAGTGCAGCAACTTCTGGAACTAAAGCAGCATCTAACTGAAGCTCACCATCAACAGTGATATCTGGGTACTTCTCTTTTGCAATCTTAACAGCATCAGCAACCATAGTTACTCTGTCATGCTTAGCACTTCCGTATGAAGAGAAGCTAAGCATAGCAACCTTAGCGTCCTTTCCTACAAAGCTCTTAAATGAATCTGAAGAAAGCTTAGCAACCTCAGCAAGCTTCTCTGAATCATAATCTGGGCTTACAGCACAGTCAGCGAATACAAAAAGACCGTTCTCACCGAATTCGCAGTCTGGAACTTCCATAAGGAAGAAACCTGAAACTGAGCTGATACCTGGCTTAGTCTTTAATAACTGAAGAGCTGGACGGATTGTGTTACCTGTTGAGTGGCATGCACCAGATACTGCTCCATCAGCATCTCCACATTTACACATAAGGCATGCATAGTACATGTAATCCTTCTCCATCTGTTCCTTAGCCATCTCAGGTGTAACACCCTTCTTGCTTCTTAACTCAACGAATTTATCAATATACTTCTGCTTATTAGGATCGTTAAATGGATCTACGATTGTGGCGCCAGAAATGTCATAGCCCTTACCATACTTCTCGATCTCTTCAGGAGTACCAATGATAACTAAATTAGCAATGCCTTCCTTTAAAATCTTCTCAGCAGCTTCATAAGTTCTCTTATCCATAGACTCTGGTAATACAATAGTCTTCTTGTCTGCCTTTGCTCTTTCTTTAATTGTGTCAATAAATGCCATGATTAATGACTCCTCCTTATAAAAAAGTAAATTTTCAGTAAACATACTGAACTCTGACAAAAATTATATACCAATTTTTAGTCGAAAACAAGGTCGTCTGGCACTTAAAAATGTTTTAAAAACGATACATTGACTAAATTCAGCAATATTTTTGACATAAATGTACGATTTCAGTAAAATATAATAAAAACATAAAGGAGACACTACATGAAAGCATGCGGAATTGTTGCAGAATATAACCCATTACACACAGGACATGTATATCAGATGAATAAAGCAAGACAGATTTCGCAGGCTGACTGTATTATCGTTGTTATGAGCGGCAATTTTGTGCAGCGTGGTGAACCGGCAGTAATTGATAAGTATGCAAGAACAAGTGCTGCATTAAAAGCTGGTGCTGATATCGTTGTTGAACTACCTGTATACTACGCATTATCAAGTGCAGAGAATTTTGCTAAAGGTGCAGTTCTTACACTTAATGAAATGAAAGCCGCTTCAATCTGTTTTGGTGCTGAAACTGATAATGCAGATTGTCTGGCAAAGATAAGCCGTACTATAATATCAAAATCGCCTGAATATAAGGCAATTCTTAACAAAGCTCTTGCAGAGGGGCTCTCATACCCTGCGGCAAGACAGACTGCTCTTCTGGAATATCTGCCTGAATGCAAAGACATAATTACAGGTTCTAATAACATTCTTGCAATTGAATATATAAAAGCAATTCTTTACAACAATCTTAACATGACATATTATCCGGTGCTTCGTGAAGGTGCAGGCTACAATGACGACACAGATACCGCTGAGTATGCAAGTGCATTTGGAATAAGAAAAATGCTTATGTCAGATGAACATGACAAATTAAAAACATACCTTACTGCCGGTATGTATGAAGAAATAAGCAATTCTAAGAGCTGTCCTTTATTTCTTGATGATTTCAGTAGTATATTTAATCATAAAATGTTATTTATTAAGCAGATATGTAACATTAATAATACTGACTTTGCTGACAGACTTGCTGAATATGAAGATATCAGTCAGGACATCGCAAACAGATTTGCAGGTACATTTACAGGAAGTGACACTATCACAGAATTTGCAATGAAAGTCAAATCAAAGAATATAGTATATTCAAGAATATGCCGCTGCATTATGCATATAATTCTTGAAATAAGAAAATCCATGTCCGATTCATACAATAATATACCATATATAAGATTATTAGGTTTTAATAAAGCCGGACAGCAGTATCTTGGAAGCATCAAGAAAGAACTTGATGTGCCTTTCATTACCAAGGCTGCTGATTATAAAAAAGAACTTATATTTGACCTTGCATGTTCTGATATATATGCACAGGCTGTATATGAAAAGTATGGGTATGTAATGAAGAATGAACTGCAACAGAATATAATACGTATATAAAAATACACCGGCTGAACCATTAATCTGATTCAACCGGTGCATTTTTTATATTAATTCTTAATTAGTTCTTAAAGCTGTGGATTGGTGCAGGAATTCTTCCCACTCTGTTCACGAATGCAGAACAGTCAAATTTATTAACAGGCATAATAGGTGCATAACCTAAGAGTCCGCCAAATTCTACTGTCTCTCCAACGCCCTTTCCTACAACAGGAATAACTCTTACAGCTGTTGTCTTCTGGTTTACCATGCCAATAGCTGCTTCATCAGCAATAATCCCTGAAATTGTTGTTGCAGGTGTGTCACCTGGAATAGCTATCATATCAAGACCAACTGAGCATACACATGTCATGGCTTCAAGCTTTTCAATTGTAAGTGAACCTTCATTAACCGCGTCAATCATTCCCTGATCCTCTGATACAGGGATGAATGCTCCACTAAGTCCGCCTACATAAGAAGATGCCATAACACCGCCCTTCTTAACCTGATCATTAAGCATTGCAAGTGCAGCTGTAGTACCAGGTGCTCCGGCTCTCTCAAGTCCGATTTCTTCAAGAATCTCTGCTACTGAATCTCCAACAGCAGGAGTTGGTGCAAGTGAAAGGTCAATAATACCAAAAGGTACACCGAGTCTCTTAGAAGCCTCCTGTGCAACAAGCTGTCCAACTCTTGTAATCTTAAATGCTGTCTTCTTGATAGTTTCGCAAAGAACCTCAAAACTCTTTCCTCTTACACTCTCAAGTGCGTATTTAACAACACCAGGACCGCTGACACCAACATTTATAATTGCATCATCTTCTGTAACACCGTGGAATGCACCAGCCATGAAAGGATTATCATCAGGGGCATTACATAACACAACAAGCTTGGCACATCCTAAAGAATCTTTATCCTTAGTAAGTTCTGCTGTCTCTTTAACTATCTCGCCCATAAGTCTTACTGCATCCATGTTAATACCAGTCTTTGTTGAACCGACATTAACAGAACTGCATATAAGCTCTGTCTGTGCAAGTGCCTGTGGAATTGATCTTATTAAAAGTTCATCACTCTTAGTCATACCTTTTGATACAACTGCTGAATAACCACCAATGAAATTAACACCAACAGTATGAGCCGCTTTATCAAGAGTTTTCGCAATAGTAACATAATCCTCAGGTGTCTTACATGCAGAAGAACCAACAAGAGAAATAGGTGTAATTGATATTCTCTTATTAACAATAGGAACACCGAATTCTTTTGCAATCTCTTCTCCGGTTGAAACTAAATCCTTAGCAAGAGTTGTGATTTTGTTATATATTTTCTCATTAACCTCAGCTAAATCAGGACCAGCACAGTCAAGAAGATTAATACCCATAGTAATAGTTCTTACATCAAGGTTCTCTTTCTCGACCATTTTGTTAGTCTCTGTAACTTCCATAATATTAATCATAGTATTTAAGTCTCCTCACTTTCTTAGATACGGTGCATCATGTCAAATATTTCTTCACGCTGGCATTTAATTACAACACCAATATCTTCGCCAAGCTTATTAAGATCTTCATTAACATTGTCAAAATTCTTTGTAGAACCAGACATATCAACAATCATCATCATATTAAAATATCCTGAAACAATAGTCTGTGAGATATCAAGGATATTAACCTTTGTATCAGCAAGATAAGTACATACTCTGGCAATAATACCAACAGTATCTTTTCCTACAACAGTAATTACACATTTTTTCATAGCTTTCCTCTTTCTGCACCTTGTAAGCGCCTGTTATATTTCGCAAATACCTGATAAAACATCACGCTTTGCAACCTCTATATCAAAATCCGAAGATTTGAATGAGTTATCTGACATATCAATTTCTAACTTCACCGTCTCATAAGCAAGTTTATCATAGTTATTCTCTTTGCTTAAATGACCAAGATATATTTTCTTAAGCTTATCATGAAGCAGGGAATTGACAAGCTGTCCAGATGTCTCATTAGAGAGATGTCCTTTATTACCTAATATTCTTTTCTTAAGATAAAAAGGATAAGGACCAACCTGTAACATATTGATATCATGATTAGCCTCAACAAGCATAATATCAGATTCTGTCAGATTATCAACCACATAATCATCAAAATACCCTAAATCAGTTACAACCGATGCTTTTTTTATGCCATCTGCACATTTTTGAGTAAATGTATACGCAACCGGTTCGTTAGCATCATGTGATATACGGAATGGATGGACTGTTACATCTCCAATTGAAATATCTTCATCCGCATTTATCTTATTAAATATTCCATCTGGAATATTACCAAGTGATGAAATCTGTTCAATTCCATCTATTGTACCAGAAGTTGAATAGATTGGGATTCCATCTTTTCTTGATATAACACCAAGCCCTTTTGTATGGTCAATATGTTCATGTGTTACAAATATTGCATCAATATCTTTAAGGCTTAAACCTGCCGTATTAAGTCCTTCTTCAATTCTCTTTCTGCTTATTCCAGCATCAAAAAGAACATGTGTGTCCTCTGTACCAAGATAAATACAGTTACCACTGCTTCCACTGGCAATCGGCATCATTCTCATAATTATTTATCCTCCCAGCGAAGCTCTATAACATCACCATCATTAAGTGGCGATGAATAATCAGCATCATTTCCGTTATGTAAGAATACAAGATTTCCCCTTACCATTGTAAGATCAAATGGATAGAACTGGAACAGGTCAACAACTATATAATTAGTTTTGCCTGATAAAACAACTCTCTGTCCATTAACTATAATAGTTATATTAACCGGCTGTTTAACCGGTTCTTCTGATGAACTATCATCAACTTCTTCTGCTTCCTGCAGCTTTTCTGATGCTATAATGTTCTCATTATATTCCTCTAATGAAGATGTTCTTACCGTAAAGTTCTCATATACTTTAGTATTCTTATCTGCTGGTTCATTATTAACAGTTACATTGAGCGTCTTATAATCCAAGTCAAGAAACTCAAAAAGCTGTGCAACAGTATAGAAATTCTCCATACGGATTTTGTCGCCGTCATTAATATCATAGAACTCTGACTTTAACTCTCCATTGACATATGCAAATCTTGGGCAGACGATAGTTTTATCATTTACTATAAATGTTATCTGGGAATTAAACTCTTCAAGCTGTCCTATTGTTATGCTTGCCGGTTCTCCTACTGTAGATTCTGTTACAACTATTATATCATTCTGTTCTATCGGAGTATGAAGATTAGCCGGTCTTCCATTAAGCGTAACAACTGCACCTTCCCCGGCACTTCCCCTTACAAGTCTTGACTTTCCATTAACAGTAAAGTTAATCTCTGCTCCTCTTCTTGGGAAAAGCTTTTCATTAGGGAAGCCAATCTGCATAACAGCATCTACAACTGTAAGATTACTTGTATCATAGAGCTTTATTCGTTCTTTATTAACAGTAACAAATACAAAATTGTTCTTTTGCGTATAATAATTAGTGCATATACCGACAGGAGTTACATATAATGAATCCTTCTTGAAATTGTCAACCTGAAAATCAACTGATGTAAGTACTTCTTCACCTCTTACTGCTACTCTCTGGTGCGGTATTCCAAGACTATCAGCCACTCTTTCTGTATAACCTGGTATCTTGCCACCACCTCCGACAACAAACACAGCATTTACAGGCTTACCGCCATTAAGCTCAATAATCTTTTCTGCAACATCCTTTGCCATCGCATCCACAACATCAGCTGCTGCATTTCTTATTTCAAGTGCATCTACCTTCTGCGTGATACCCATTATATCTTTAAATGTTACAAGCCCTTTTTTCTTAGAGCTTGCAGACATTTTAATCTTTTCAGCAGTATTAAAATCAACAAGGTAAGTTTTTGCGATGCACTCTGTTATCTCATCACCTGCGCAAGGTATCATGCCGTATGCAATTATACAGCCATCCTTTGTAAGACAGATATCTGATGTTCCTGCACCTACATCTACAAGCCCTATGTTAAGAAGCCTGTACTGCTCAGGAATTGCTATATTCATGGCTGCTATAGGCTCTAATGTAAGACTTTCAACATTAAGTCCGGCATATTCAACAGCCTCATAAAGTCCATCAACTACCTCTTCCGGCAAAAATGTAGCAATAAGTTCAACTGAAATCTTAGAAGCCTTATGCCCCTCAAGATTATTAATATCATAGCCGTTAAGCTGATATCTTATAGGGGTGTTTCCGACACAATAAAATCTTGCTTTATCTTCTTTTTCGTTAATCTTATTATGTGCATTCTCAACCGCCAGAAGATTAAGTGAATAGATATGTTCCTGCGTAACCCGTGTTTCCTCTTCAAATTCATACTCAGCAGACGAATTAATAGTTTTAAGAACTCGTCCAGCAGCAGCTATGCATACTTCTGAAAGTTCCCTTCCAAGCTGGTTTTCAAGAGAATTCTTAACTTTTCTGATTGTATCGCCAACTTTATAGATATCATGAATCTGACCATCAAGCATTGCTCTGGTCTCATGCTTCTGCTCAGCCATTGCAATAACCTTAAAACGGTTTCTTTCCATGTATCCAACAACACCGACAATACTTCTTGTTCCTATATCAAGACCAAAAACAAGGGTCTCTTTTCTTGACTGTGTATTATCCATACCCTACCTCTAGAATAAACAAATTATGTATAAATGTATCATATTCCAAGCATAATCTCAAGCTGGGCGCGTGTTTTTTCTATATCTGCGCCATTATCAATCACTTTATCTGCATGCTTTCTGAACTCAGCATCAGATAGCTGGCTTTTAAATATGTCTGATATCTTTTCATCAGAATAGCCTCTTGAAGCAGCAAGTCTTTTTCTTCTCTCATCTTCCGAAACATATATATACCATATCTCATCCATGAATATATCATAGTGATCTTCAATAAGCAGTGCTGCCTCAACAAAACAGTAATCAACATCACCTGCTATCTTATGATTATTAATCTGATTAATAATCTCTTGTTTTACAAGAGGATGAATTATGCTGTTAAGAACGATTCTCTTATTAGGGTTCTTAAATATAATATCTGCGAGAAGAGGTCTGTTTATCTCTCCATTCTCTCCTACAATCTGCTCCCCGAATATATCAACGACCTTTTTAAATCCAATATTGCCTGATTGGTATATATTTCTTGCAACAAGGTCTGCCTGTATAATGTCGCAGGAACACATTTCTTTAAGGAGTGCAAGAACAGAAGATTTTCCTGCTCCTACACCACCTGTGATTCCAATAACTTTCATCAGTGTGCCTCCAGCCAGTCTTTTCCTTCCTTTAAATCTACCTCAAGAGGTACCTTAAGGCTTACTGCATTCTTCATTCCATCAAGCATAATCTGCTTTACAGTATCAACCTCATCCTCTGCCGTCTCAACAAGAAGCTCATCATGAACCTGCAATATGAGTCTTGACCTGAGATTATGCTCCTTAAGTGCATTATATACATTAATCATTGCCAGCTTGATAATATCGGCTGCAGTTCCCTGAATTGGTGCATTCATGGCAACTCTCTCTCCAAAAGAACGCTGCATGAAATTAGAAGATTTAATCTCAGGAATTTCTCTTCTTCTGTTATACATTGTAAGTGAATATCCTTTTTCTTTGGCATCACTTACGAGTCCGTCTATAAATGTCTTGATAGTCGGATAGCTTGCAAAATATCTTTCAATATATTCTTTAGCTTCTTTCCTTGAAATACTAAGATCCTGGCTTAATCCAAACGAACTCATTCCATAGATAATGCCGAAATTAACTGCCTTGGCATTTCTTCTCTGTTCATCAGTAACCTCTTCGAGCGGTACGCCAAAGACTTGTGCCGCCGTTGCTCTGTGGATATCTGCTGATGAATTATACGCCTCAATGAGCTTCTCATCCCCTGACATATGAGCAAGTATTCTTAACTCTATCTGAGAGTAGTCGGCATCCAAAAATACAAAGCCATCCTTTGGAACAAATACCTTTCTTATAGCCTTACCCATCTCCATTCTTATAGGAATATTCTGAAGATTAGGCTCTGTACTGCTTATTCTTCCAGTTGCAGTTATTGTCTGGTTAAATGTACCATGAATCCTTCCATCTTCTGATATATACTGTGTAAGTCCGTCAGCATAAGTTGATTTAAGCTTTGCTAATTGTCTGTATTCAAGAATCTTACTTACAACCGGATAATCAGGTGCAAGCTTTTCAAGTACGTCTGCAGCTGTTGAATAACCACTCTTTGTCTTCTTTCCGTTAGGCATTCCAAGCCTTTCAAAAAGTATAACACCAAGCTGCTTTGGTGAATTGATATTGAACTCTTCGCCTGCTGCTTCATATATCTCTTTCTCAAGGACTGAAATCTTAGTTCCAAGTACCTTTGAATAATCTACAAGTGCCTGTTTATCAACACTTATGCCCTGTTGCTGCATTTCAAAAAGAACAAATATAAGAGGCATTTCTATAGTTTCAAACAGCTCATACATATTCTCACTCTTTAACTGTTCTGTAATTTTATCAGCACATTTGTAATAAGCATATGATGAAAGACATGCATACTTAATAAGATTGTCTTCCGCTTCATTTACTGCCTTATTAATTGACAATTTACCCAGAAGTTCTGTTTTTGAAGGATATGTTAATGATAAAAACTCTCTTCCAAGACTTTCATAATCATAACTTTCGTTACTTGGATGAAGCAGATATGCCGCAATTGCAGTATCAATAAATGCTTTTTCTGAAACAAGCGGATAGCCATTTATCTTGTCTTTTTCAAATATATCAAGATAATCTTTAATATTGGCAGATGCTATATTTCTGTTAGAAGCCACGCTTACAACATCTGACAGACGGTCTGCAAGATAACTCTCTGTAACAAAACCCGATACCGGGATATAATATATTTCTGTATCTGAAAGTGTTATTCCAACTGCAATCAGTTCATTTTCTCTTACAATAGAAAGTCCGATTTTTTCAATCCCACCTGCTATATCCACCGCTTTGTTAAATACATTTTCAACATCAGCAAAATCAGATATCTTCTTGAAATATTCATAACATTCAGGGTCTTTAGCAATTATATCTGTATTCTCAAACTTCTTTAGCATATTTTTAAAATTATACTTTTTAAAAAGTTCATATGAATTCTCATTAAAGAAATCACCTGCTTTAGAATCTTCAACTTTATAATCAATCGGAACATCGATTTTAATCTCTGACAAGAATCTGCTCATCTTAATCTGCTCGACATTCTCAGTTATTGATATTTTTGCTTTAGGCGGCTTCAACTCGTAAAGATGTTCAAAAACATTATCAAGACTATGATATTTCTGAATAATAGCCGACGCTGTCTTAGGTCCTACTCCCGGTGCTCCCGGTATATTATCAGATGTATCGCCCATAAGTGCTTTAACATCTATAAATTCATGAGGAGTAACTCCATACAGATTAAATACATCTGATGGATAATAATCTTCAACCTCTGTTACGCCTTTCTTTGTCTTCGGTATTCTTATCTTAATATGCTCATCTGCAAGCTGAAGTAAATCTCTGTCACCTGAAACAATTGATACATCTATTCCTTTCGCAGCACTTTCCTTCGCAATTGTACCTAGAATATCATCAGCTTCGTATCCCTCCTGCTCGACAACTGTAATATTCATTGCTTTAAGCAGCTCCTTCATAAGAGGAACCTGCTGCTTTAGTTCTGGCTGCATAGGCTTTCTTGTTCCTTTATATCCATCAAACACCTTATGTCTGAATGTCGGTGCAGATAAATCAAATGCAACCGTAATATAGTCAGGCTTTTCTTCATCAAGAAATTTAAATAAAATATTAAGAAAGCCATACATCGCATTGGTATGTATGCCTTCTGCATTAGTAAGGTCAGGAACTCCGTAAAATGCCCTATTTAATATGCTGTGTCCATCTATTAATATAAGTTTTTCACTCATAACAATCTCCCATCTTTAAAAGAATTTAATAATGATAAGAAGCAAGGCTGTAAGAATCATAACTGTAGAAACAAAAATATATCTTACTCTGGTAAAATGAGTCCACTGTCTTAAAAATAAACATTTATCTTTACTATCTTTTAATTTCTGTTCAACCAGCCCTGTAAAATCAAATGCATCTAAGTACTGACTATATCTGCAATTCTTAATTTCCTTTTCATTATCATCATCTAATCCATATGAAATTATATAATATATCTCCATCTCTTCACGGCAGTCTGCACATTTAAGAATATGATTGGTAAATGCTTCTTCATCTTTAAGTGACAGATTTCCATGTTCAAAGCTTTCTATCCTGCTCTGGATTTCCTTACAGTTATCCATAAACGCCTCCATAAAAGGATTATAATACAATAATAAAATAATATTCGAAATTTATTATGTACGCAAGTATTCTTTACTTGATTTTTAAGATTTATTATGATAAACTATCAAAGTCGCGCAGGTGTGGCGGAATGGCAGACGCAGCAGACTCAAAATCTGCCGGTGGTAACATCGTGCGGGTTCAAGTCCCGCCACCTGCATTAAAAAAGGAAGTTGCTTTTATCGCAGCTTCCTTTTTCTTTTATAGAAAATCACCGTTAAATGCAAAACTGTCACTTAATTAAAGTGAATTATAAAGTTCTTCATACTTTCTAGCTGAACTGTTCCATGAGAAGTCTGTCTTCATTCCCCTGTCAACAATCTTATTCCACTCTCTCTTATGATTGTAATATACATCCTTAGCATAATTAACAATACCAAGCATCTCATGTGCATTATAATTAGCAAAAGAAAATCCTGTTCCCTTACCTTCATATTCGTTATATGGCTCTACAGTATCCTTAAGGCCACCCGTTTCTCTTACTATAGGAACTGTTCCATATCTAAGGCTCATAAGCTGTGAAAGTCCACAAGGTTCAAATAATGACGGCATAAGGAATGCATCACAGGCTGCATATATCTTATGTGACATATCTTCTGAATAATATATATTAGCTGATACTCTGTCATTATATTTCCAGTCATAATGTCTGAACATATTCTCATATCTCTCTTCACCGGTACCAAGAACAACAAACTGTACATCTTCTGCACAGAGCTGATCCATGACATATGCTACAAGATCAAGTCCCTTCTGGTCTGTAAGTCTCGATACAAGCCCAATCATAAACTTACCCTTATCCTCTGTAAGTCCAAGTTCCTTCTGAAGTGCAACCTTGTTCTTCCACTTTTCTTTTCTGAAAGTTACTTGATTATAGTTGTTGAAAATTCTCTTATCTGTCTCTGGATTATATTCATCATAATCAATACCATTAACAATACCTGATAAAACATTAGATCTTGCTCTCATAAGTCCATCAAGATTCTCGCCATAAAACGGTGTCTTTATCTCTTCTGCATAAGTCTCACTTACAGTTGTAACCCTGTCAGCATATACGATACCACCTTTTAAGTAATTAGCATCATCATAGGCTTCAAGCTTATCTGATGTAAAATATTCATCTGGAAGTCCTGTAATATCCTTAACTTTCTTAAGATCCCATATGCCCTGGAACTTAAGATTATGTATAGTCATAATAGACTTGATACCCTGATAAAACTCTCCCTGAGAAAATCTTTCCTTAAGATATACAGGAATAAGACCTGTCTGCCAGTCATTACAATGAATTATATCTGGTCTGAAGCCAAGCACAGGAAGGGCTGAAAGTGCAGCCTTGCTAAAGAATGCAAACTTCTCAATATCCTCATGAATCCAACTGTATGGCTTATTACCACCAAAATAGAATTCATTATCAATAAAGTAAAATGTCACACCATTCCACTCTAATTCAAAAACACCTACATATTGTGTTCTCCAGGCAAGATCTATGTAAAAATGTGTCTTATAAACCATCTTTTCACGATACTCCCAAGGTATACATGTAT
>OGXG01001153.1_pt1 | contig 13652 bp, 11 predicted proteins | sample 1576251 | NCBI WGS metagenome assembly OGXG01 (sample SAMEA3541533, study PRJEB24748) | human gut metagenome | biome: human gut; feature: human-associated habitat; material: faeces | place: China | collected 2012
TAGCAAACAGGGGTATAGGTGACCCCATTTTTTGATACTACACTTTTCCATAAATCCTACATCTCAGAGCAGGTATGAATCATTTCGCACAAGAAATGAAATGAATTAAATTCCACTACCTATTACTATACAATTACCTATTACTTTCCCATACAAAAATCCCCTTTATTCAACCCCATATCATAGACAGATACGGTTTTAAATAAAAGGGGATTCTCTAGTTTTTAAGAGAGGAGGTCGGTTTATGAATCTCCCGTCTTTTTAGCTTTCCGACGACGGAAGCGCAAGAGTGCTTCCAAAATATCCAATAACTTTTCTAAAAATAATTTCATAGCTTCCTTCTTTAGAGTTAAAAAACAGAGTGAATGGAGCAATTTAATAAGGGAACCGATCATGCATTAGTGAGTCAGCGATTCAGCCTCATTAAACGGTTGGGTCCGGAGCCTCATCGTCGTCGCCTCCGGGAGTGCTTCCTCCGCCGGGAGTGTCTCCGCCTCCCGAATGATTTTTATCATCGTCGTCCACAAAGCCGCCCGCTACGTCCTTGACGTGGACAAATTCTACTCCGGAAGTCAGTGCACGGGTAGTGACGCCATCGGCAGAACGGGTATATTCGGGAGTAAACTGACAGCGCAGCGAAACGATCTGCGAACTGCTGACTTTACTTTCCAACACGACTCCCTTTCCTCCGGCTTTGGCGATCATCGTAAATGTGCCCAAGCCTTCGAGACGTACTGTGCGGCTGTTGAGCAACTGTTCACGCATCACGGACATCAAGTTTCGAATCACGTTGTGGACATCACCCGGTGTCAGAGAAGCCTTCTCGGCGATCAGCTCCGCCATCTTCTGCGTGTTGACCATTTTCGAGAATTTCACGAGGCGGGGGTAATACAGTTTCTGTCCCGCTTTGTTGGCGATATTCGCCTGGTAAGGTTTGTAAATTAATGGCATAAGGTTGTTTTCCTTTCTTTTTTTAATGGTTGATGTAAGTTTTCTATGTGCAATCGATTACGGTGACAAAAGTAGGCGATGGCAAAAAAGTCCGGATACACGATGTAACGACTTGTAACGGAAGAGCACCAGTCGGCACGGCCTCGCACAAATACTGCCTCCAAGGACTTCTGTACAAAGCAACACCAAACGACTAAAAAAAGCGTACCTTTACATTGGCAACGAAAATGAAAGAAAGAAATATAGAAAAGATAGTAAAAGCAGTATCAAAAGACAATGAAAGCAAAAATCATGAAACCAACTTCCGAAGAAAATGCAACCCTGCCCCGCATACAGGCATACAGCAAAAGCCAACTGGCCACTCTCTACCTGCCCCACATACAGCCCGCCTCCGCACGCCGCACTCTCCGCAGCTGGATCGCCAAGAACACGGCACTACAAAACGAACTCGCCCGCACGGGATATTCCGAGAAAGCCATCCTGCTCACTCCGGCGCAAGTAGGGCTCATCTTCCGTTTCTTGGGGGAGCCTTGATTCGAGCTGACTATCCGCATGGCTTCCCCTCCCTTCGGGAAGGGGCTGACTAAAAAGTCCCATTCTTCGGGAAGCAAGTATATTTCCGTCACGCCACGTCCCTTTCAAACCTTCTCTTCGTTGGCCGTATAAGGCAGCGTGAACCAAAAAGTACTCCCCTGACCCAGCCGTGAGACAGCACCGATCTTTCCTCCCATCCTTTCGACGATTGCCCGGCAAATGGTGAGTCCGAGTCCCGTGCCCTGCACAAAGCTGTTGAGTTTGACAAAATTCCCGAAGATTTCTTCCAACCGTTCCTCCGGTAAGTTGAAGGCTAAGTTCCGCCGGGCAGCGATCTCCTCCGGCAGCGCAAGACGTGCGCGGATGACATGGCGGCTGCCCGCAAAGCTTTTGGGTGAGTAGGTGATGGCCTGTTCCCCAAAGGGAATGTGGAAATTGATCTCCCGCTTTACCACATACACAAGGGCTGCCGGCATGGTATCCTCGAACTGGATGACGCAGTACTGGCCGGGGTGGTCGATCTCCAGTGCCACTCGGTCACCGGGATGATATTCGTTGGTGTAAACAAGGGATACTTCGGTGTCGGCATCGCAGGTCATGAGAGTGTGACCGACTTCGTCCAGAATTTTCAGCTTGATGGTCTCCATGGTGGTTCTCCTTAATATAGCACGACATTCAGTGATTTTTTGAAATGCAGGGTGATCCTGTAAATCGTTTCCGGCCATGCGGTGCGCAGGCGAGGGTCGGTAATGGGCACAGGCGTAACAGCTGCCGTCACGGCAGCCGGGTCAAACCGGATACCGCCCAGTGTACCTACCGCAAAGCCATCTGCGGTAGCGGCAGGCCGCTGCTCGGTGAGCAGGGTCAGCTCCACCGTGCCGGGATAGTCCGTTTCGTCCCGCAGGGTGATGCCCTGTTCACTGACCGATATAGTGCGACGGTAGGTGCTAAGCCCCGGGATGGGCGGGTATGCCCCGGCCAGCTCTGCCGCGATGCTTTCTGCGGTGATGCGCACATCTTTTGCAGCGTATTCCGCACCGGGCAGCTGCTGGATTCCGTCAAAGGTGGGCAGGTTATGCCATGCGCTCTGCATCGTCCAGATCTCATACCGCTGGGGGCTGAAGGTCTTTTTGGTGTAGCTCTCCACCCCGATATCAATCAGGAATGGTCTGCCGTCTTTATACACGGTAATGCTGCCGGTATCGTTGTGGTTGTGGCTGTCGCCGTTGGAGCCAAACTTTGCACCCAGCACCCAGCTGCCCTGCCGTGCGGCATAAATGCCTACACTGGGGTACCATACTGCAGAACGATGCTGGGGAACTGCGGCGTATTCCATCAGTTCCTGCTCGGCAAAGGCGGTGGTCAGCCGGTACCACAGGTTGATGTGGGTGCTGCCGTCCGGGTTCTGCAAATGGTCGGGGTCGGCATCGGCGCGGAAATCTGCCGCCGCAAGGGCCTGCAAAGCATCGCTGCCCACAGCCTGCCCAAAACGGTATTCCCGCGCACCGCACCGCCCGGCAAGGGGGCTGCAATCGCCAAAGTTCAGGTAGTAAGGCCCTTCCACATGGACGTTGCAGATGTACTCTGCAATGTTTTTGATTTTAGGTTCATGGAACAGGGGAGAGAAGGCCTCCGGCACAATGCTGGACAAAATTTCAAGGCAGCCCCACAGGGTCAGCCCGGCGTGGCGGTAATACTGCGCACCCTCGTTGCAGCAGCCGTCCGCGCCGTAGTCCTTCAAAAAGCAGTCGAGGCTGTAGGCTGCCTGCTTGACGGCAGCTTTTCGCTGCTGCTGGGTGGTGGGCAGCAGAAAAACGGTGAGCAGCACATTCTGAGTGCACCAGCTCGTCCAGTTACACATAGGCTCTTCGCCGTTGCCCATCCACCAGAAGTGGCTTGTAAAATAGGGCGTCAGGATGCGGGTGTTCAGCTCCCGCTCCATCCGCGCCGTGGTGCCCGGCGCAGCGGCGTCCAGCTCGTCCGGCAGTAAGTACCGGGCCAGCGCCAGCAGCGCGCCGGTCTCGGCGGCAAATAAATCTACGATGGGGTGTGTGGTGTCCGGCAGGGGCAGCTGCGGGGTGTCCCGCACATAGCTGTTGTGGGCGGGCAGCTGCCATGCGCTTTCCTCACAGATCGCCCATACGGTATCTGCAATTTTATCCAGAAAGCGCCCTTTGTGCTCCACACACTCGGCACTTACCAGTGCGCACAGCCGTGCCCGGCGGGAGAAATAGGCATCCTCCCACGCCGCGCGCCGCCCGGTGCGGGTAAAGTCCAGCCAGAGCGAGAGCGGCAGGGGCGCAATGGGCGTTTGCAGCGCGGCTTCTCCCGCCTGCAAAAAGCGCTGCTTTGCCCGCAGGGGCAGCCCCTGCCATGCGGTGCGTTCCTTGGCAGGGGGAAAGGGTCGGTAATCGGAAAGAAATTCCGGCAGAAAAGCAAGCTGTTCCTGTATCATAAAAGCCTCCGATTTTAAATACTTTGCTGGTATTCCCGCGGGCTGAGCCCCGTGACCTTTTTGAACACCTTGGAAAAATAAAAGGCGCTCTCGTACCCCAGTTTCTCAGCGATCTCGTATACTTTCAAATCGCCCTGTTCCAGCATCTCTTTCGCCGCAGCGATGCGGGTCTCGGTAATGTACTCCACAAAGCCGCTGTCGCCGTATTTGCCAAACAGCTGGCTGAGGTAGTTGGGCGAAAAATTGAATACCGCCGCCACATCGGCCAGCGTCAGTTTTTCCGAAAGATGATTCTTAACATACTCCTGCACCTGTGCCACCACCTGCATCTTCCCGGCGGTGGCGTCGCCCTCGTTGACCTCCACGAACTGGATGGGCTGCTCCACCGTGAGCAGGGGCTGCAGGTGGGCGTTTTCCCGGCAGCGGCGCGCCAGCCCCAGCAGGGAGCCGGTGGGGCGTCCTACCGCCCAGAGCAGCCGTACCGTGAAATAGTTGTATAGAATTTGGCTGGCGCGTTCCAGCAGCGGGCGCAGCACCGTCCGGTAGTTCTGGCACTGGGCATCGGTCAGGCAGAACAGCACATTGCAGCGCATGGCATCCGCCCCGGTCACATAGCAGGGCAGGTAGTTTTGCAGGGTGGTCTCCAGCATCCGCCCGCAGGAAAAACTCAGCTTCAGCTGCTGGGCGGGGGTAAGGGCGGTGTTGGCGATGATCTCGCAGCTGGCTACAAGGTAGGCGTCGCTTGCAAGGTTCAGCTCCATGTGCTGCAAAGGCTGCTCCAATGCGGCTTCGTCCGGGAACAGCCCGGCATACAGCCGCACGAAAAAACGCTCCTGATAGCTGCGCACACTCTCGGCAAGGTTTTCCTGTGCCGACAATTCGCCCAGCAAAGCGCGCTCCTTTTTTACCTTTTCGGCGGCTTTGGCAAGGGCGGTTTGCAGGTTCTCGGGGGTCAGGTCCAGCTTGACCAGATAATCCACCACCCCGGCACCCATGGCCTGCTTGATGTAATCAAATTCTTCAAAGCTGGTCAGCATGATAAAGGCGGGCAGGGCGTTGCGCTCCCGGCAGGTGCGGGCAAGGGTAAGCCCGTCCATCACCGGCATTTTTACGTCGGCAATGACGATATCCGGCTTCTCCCGCTCAATGAGTTCCAGCGCCAGCTTGCCGTTGCGGGCGGTGCCGCAGACGGTATAGCCCAGCTTTTCCCATTCCAGCATCCCCTGCAGGCCGATGAGCACCAGCGGCTCATCATCCACCAGTAATATCCGCAGCATGGGTGTCTCCTTTCTGTTGATAGGGCAGCCGGATGGTGACCTCGGTGCCCACGTCCTCTTCGCTTTCAATGGTCAGGCCGTAACCCTCGCCAAAGGAATACCGGATGCGGCGGTTCACGTTCCACAGGCCGACATGACGGAACTTTTCAGCCTTTTCGGCACCCTCGGCGGGCTCGTCCAGAAGGTGAGCCACCAGCTCCGGCGGCATGCCCACGCCGTCATCGGTAATGCGCAGCAATACGTCCCCGGTATCCGGGTCGGTGGAGATATCCAGCAGCACGCTGCCGTGGCCGCCCTTGGGTTCCAGCCCGTGGAAGATGGCGTTTTCCACCAGCGGCTGCAAGGTGAACCGGGGAATCATGCAGTCCCGGCAAAGGGTCTCGCTTTCAATGCGGGAGACCTCAATTTCCAAGTCGCCGCCGTAGCGGTACTGCTGGATGGTAAAGTAATCGTTGAGCAGTGCCAGCTCCTCCTGCAAAGGCACCAGCTTCTGGGTGCCTTTGGAGATGCTTTTGGTCAGCCGTGCAAAGGCGGTGACCATCTCGGCAATGCCGGGCGCGTGCTGGATGGTAGCCATCCAGCGGATGCTGTTGAGGGTGTTGTAGATAAAGTGCGGGTTCACCTCGTTTTGCAGCATCCGGTATTCCAGCTCCTGCTTGCGGCGCTCGTCCTCCACACGGCGGGTCATCAGGCTGTCCACGTTTTCAGCCAGCTGATTGATGCCGCGGCCGATGTCGCCCAGCTCGTTGTTCCACTCCACCGTGCGGTCCGGGGCAAAGTTGCCGCTGCCCACGGTCTCAATGCGCTTTTGCAGCGCCTCCACCGGGCGGGTGATGACCCATTCCAGCCAGTGCTGCATCAAAAAGCTCAGTCCCCAGATGATGGCAATGCCAAGGGCGATAAGCCACAGGTACACGCCGTAGTGCTGCAAAAAAGTATTTGCGGGCAAAAGCTGCACCAGCGCCGCGCCGCGGCCGTTCAGTGTTACCTTGACGACATAGTAGTTTTTGCCGTTCAGCTGCACCCTGCCCTGCCATGCGGTCTGCTCTGTCACGCCGTTATTGCTGCCGGTGCGCAGGGTGTAGTCCACCTCCCGCAGCGGGTTTTCAATCTCGGTCAGGCTGCCGTTTTCGATCTGCCACAGGCGGCTGCCCATCTCCCAGTACAGCGCGCTGCCGTCGGTCAGGCTGTAACCTGCTGCCGGGTCGGTGATGATGGCAGTGTCCAGCGCAAGGTAGGTGCTGCCCCGGTGCAAGGTGCCCTTGCCGCAGCGGATAGGCTGGCTGAGGGCGATGCAGCCCGGACTGCCGGGCAGCAGCGGGTCGGTGGCGAACTGCATCCCGTACCCCTTGGTGAGAAACTGTTTTATGCTGGTGCGGTTGAGCGCCGCCGAGGAGTTCAGCGTGCCGAACTGCAAATGCCGGTCGCTCTCATTGGTAATAAAGAAGCGGAGGATATGGCTGTACAGGGTGCTGGAATAGTATTTTTCCTGCACGGCTTCGTAGGCGGCAATGGTCTGGGTGCCGTTGATATTTTCCTGCGAGATGTACCGCCGCACGGTGCTGTCGATGGAAGCCCAGTTCAAAAGAGCATCGGCGCTGTCCAGACTGGTCTCGATGGAGGTGGCCACCAGCCGCAGGTTGAACTCTGCTGCCTGCAGGGCGTTGGCGCGCACATATTGGTTGGAGAGGATGAACAGCGCCGCGCCCACAGCCAGCGAGGTAAGGATGGTAAAAAAGCGCATCCCCCACACGATCTGCCGCCGCAGCGGGAAACGGTGGCTGCTCTTCATAACGGTGCCTCCTTTCTGGTGACAGTTTGCATTCTTTCCTTTATACAGTACTGATTCCGGTGCGGTTTGTCAACGACTTTTTTCATGAAAATTGTGTATTTTATACGCTTTTTTCTTGTGCCATGGATGTAAATTGTGCAAGAGAGAAAGAAAGTGCAGACTCCAGTGTAAGAAAGTGCATCTTTTTTTAAAAGATACAGAAAAACTGCAACTCTTCCCGGAATTTTTCCATTCCGGTTTTTGCGTTTGTGCGGTATCCTAGTGTCAACAAAAGCGAGCGGCTCCCCGGCACGGGGGAGGCTGCTGCACAGAACAAACACACTGCCCTGAAGGAGGACACACTTATGAAAAAGATCTCTCGTCGTTCGTTCCTTACCGCTGCCGCTGCCTGCGGCGCTGCTGCTGCCCTGAGCGCCTGCGGCGGCTCTTCCGCAAGCTCCACCGCTGCTTCCTCCACTGCCGGTTCCACCGCTGCATCCGCAGCCGCAGGCCCTGTTACCCTGCAGTGGTCGGTGTGGGATAAGGAGTCCACCCCCTACTGGCAGGCCATGGCCGACGGCTACATGGCAAGCCACAAGGACGTGACCATCGAGATGGTGGATCTGGGCTCCAGCGATTACATGACCGTTCTGGCTACCCAGCTGGCCGGCAGCGCCGATCTGGATGTCGTGACCGTCAAGGATATCCCCGGCTACGCAAACCTGATCAATCTGGACTACCTCAAGCCCCTGAACGAGGTGCTGACCCGCGATACCGGCGATTTCAACGGCACCATCGAGCAGCTGACCACCGACGACGGCAACTTCTACGCTGTGCCCTTCCGCAGCGACTTCTGGGTGCTGTACTACAATAAGGACCTGTTCGATAAGGCCGGTGTGGAGTATCCCTCCAATGACCTGACGATGGAAGATTACGATGCTCTGGCCCGCAAGATGACCAGCGGTTCCGGCGACACCAAGGTCTATGGCTGCCACTACCACACCTGGCGCTCCGCCGCTTCTCTGTTCTCCATTCTGGACGGCAAAAACACCATCATCGACGGCAAATACGACTTCATGAAGCCCACCTACGATATGGTCATTGCCCAGCAGAAGGACGGCATCTGCATGGACTACGGCTACCTCAAGACCTCTTCTCTGCACTACTCCGCAGCCTTTGAGAACCAGCAGTGCGCAATGGTCAACATGGGCAGCTGGTTCATTTCCACGCTGGAAGCTTACATGAAGGATGCCGAGACCAAGTTCAACTGGGGCATCGTCAAGTACCCGCACCCCGCTGGTGCAGAGGCTGGTTCTACGCTGGGCACTGTGACCAGCCTGGCCATCAACGCCGATTCTCCCAAGGCAGAAGCCGCTGCCGACTTCATCAACTGGTGTGTCTCCGAGGAGGGCGCACAGGCCATTGCCAAGACCGGCACCTTCCCGGCCTGCGGCTCCGCTGCTACCGCCGAGATCATCAAGTCCACCGAGGGCTTCCCCGAGGACAGCAATTCTGTGGATGCACTGACCACCAGCAATGTCTATCTGGAGATGCCCTACACCCAGTACGCATCTGATATCGAGACCATCCTGAACGCCGAGCACGATGCCATTATGACCATGAGCGAGACCGTGGACGAGGGCATCCAGAACATGAACGATCAGGTTCCCGCAGTTCTCGGCTGATAAAGCGTTTTCCGCAATGGTTTGCGGTTCTCCTTCTTCATCATTTTCGATCCCCATTCATTTTCCGATGGACGAGCACCGGAAAAAAGCCCTGTCTGAGCGGGGCGGGTATGCACAGCACCCGCTCCGCTCGTTTTTTGGAAAAGCTGTTATACTTCCGGGAAAGGAGGCTCTTTTATGGCGAGTGCTGCTGTCCAGAATAAAACTCCCCGTAAAGTGCTTAAAAAATCGACCCGCGATTCTCTGATCGCGTATTCCTTCATTGCGCCAAACTTCATTGGCTTCTGCGTGTTTACGCTGGTGCCCATGGTGTTTGCCATTGCGCTGGCCTTCTGCGCATGGGACGGCCGCCACGCCATCGAGTTTATCGGCCTGAAGAACTTTGTAAAGCTCTTCACCACCGATAAAATTTTTCAGGCGGCGCTGAAAAACACCGTCGTCTATGTCATCGGCACAGTGCCGCTGACGCTGGCCTGCTCGCTGGCCATGGCTGTGCTGCTGAACCAGAACGTGAAGCTGCGCAACTTCTTCCGCACCGTGGCGTTCTTCCCTTACGTTGCTTCGCTGGTGGCGGTGGCAGCGGTGTGGAACATGATCTTCAACCCCTCCATGGGCCCCATCAACATGATCCTGAACCAGTTCTTTGGCGTGGCGGTGGAAAACCTGCCCCGCTGGGCTGCCGGTAAGGACACCGCTATGATCACGGTCATCCTGTTCAGCGTGTGGAAGAACATGGGTTACTACATGGTCATCTATCTGGCAGGCCTGCAGGGCTGCAACCCGGACCTGAACGAAGCCGCCGAGCTGGACGGTGCAAACCGCTGGCAGCAGTTCTGGCACATCACCCTGCCGCAGCTGCGCCCCACCACCTTCTTTGTGGTCATTATGCTCACCATCTCCGGCTTCAAGGTCTACGACCAGATGTACATGATCACGCAGGGCGGCCCCGGCACTGCTACCATGACGCTGGTGTACTACATCTATAATGTGGCCTTCGTCAATACTCCGAAATACGGCTACGCAAGTGCCATTGCCATGGTGCTGTTCGTACTGGTGCTGATCGTTACCATCATCCAGTTCCGCGGCTCCAAGGGCGATAACTGAGAAAGGAGGAAGAAACCATGGCAACCGCTGTTATTAAAGACCACGCTTCCCAGAAGCGCCGCAATTTCATCTCCAAGTTCCTGATCTATTTCTTCCTCATCGTCATCACAGCTTGTATGCTGCTGCCCTTTTTGTGGATGCTGTCCTCCTCCTTTAAGCTGAATAAGGACGTGTTCGGCTTCCCCATCCAGTGGATCCCCAAAAATCCCCGCTGGCAGAACTATGTGGACATCTGGACCCAGATCCCGCTGCTGACCTTTGTGAAAAACACGGTCAAGATCACCGTGGTGGTCACCCTGTTGCAGCTGTTCACCTCCTCTTTTGCGGCCTACGCCTTTGCCAAGATGCAGTTCAAGGGCAAAAACGTGCTCTTCCTCGGCTACATTGCCACCATTGCAGTGCCTTGGCAGGCCTACATGGTGCCCCAGTTCATGATGATGAGCTCGTGGCATTTGAACAACACCCATCTGGCCATTATGTGCCTGCAGGCCTTCAGCGCCTTCGGCGTGTTCCTGATGAAGCAGTTCTACGAGGGCGTGCCTACCGAGCTGTGTGAGGCTGCCCGCATTGATGGCCTGAGCGAGTACGGCATCTGGTGGCACATCATGCTGCCGCTCAGCCTGCCCGCCCTGTCTACCCTGACCATCTTCACCTTCGTGAACACTTGGAACGACTTCCTTGGCCCCCTGATCTACCTAACCAAGACCGAGCTCAAGACCATCCAGATCGGTCTGCGTATGTTCATCACCCAGTATTCCGCAGAGTACGGCCTGATCATGGCGGCCTCTGTGGTGGCACTGATCCCGGTGCTGATCGTGTTCCTCTCCCTGCAGAAGTATTTTGTGCAGGGCGTGGCATCCACCGGCATCAAGGGCTAAACAAATCACCCGTAAGCGGGGCGTGGGCAGTACCCGCGCCCCGCATTTTTTGCAGAAATAGAGAGAAAGTGTTATGTTATATCCTGAACAGAATGAAGCGCGCTTGAAGCTGAGCCTTGACGGCACATGGGCGTTTGCGCTGGGCAGCTGCGTGGAAGACCAGTTCGATCCCGCAAAGCCCCTGCCGGATGCCCAGCCCATCGCCGTGCCCGCCAGCTACAACGACCAGAACGACCAGACCACCGCCCTGCGCCGCCACTACGGCTGGGCATGGTATCAGCGCAAAGTCACCCTGCCCGCCTTCTGCGCAGGGCAGCGGGTGGTGCTGCGGTTCGGCTCGGTGACCCACACCGCAAAAGTCTGGCTGAACGGCCAGCTTATTGCACAGCACAAGGGCGGCTTTACTCCCTTTGAAGCAGACGTCACCGCCCTGCTGCGCCCCGTCGAGACCGCGCTGCTGACCGTAGCCTGCGACAACCGGGTGAACCACAGCACCCTGCCTGTGGGCAACGAGGACGGACAGCTGGCCTTTTTTGGCTCGGACAACGCGGGCATCCCCAGCGTGGAAGCCGCCAAGCGCGCCGCCGCACCCCAGAACCGCCCGAACTTTGACTTTTTCAACTATGCGGGCATCCACCGCCCGGTGTGGCTCTACACCACCCCAAAAGAGTATATCGAGGATGTGACCGTAGTGCCCGCCGTGGACGGCACGGTGCAGTATGCGGTCAAAACCACCGGCAGCGCGCCTGTCCATGTCACGGTGCTGGATGCGGACGGCAACGCCGTTGCAAGCGCCGAGGGTGCAGAAGGCACGATCACTATCCCGGAAGTGCATCTCTGGGAGCCCAGACCCGGCACGCCCTACCTGTACACCCTGCACATCACCTGCGGGGCAGACGTCTACGACCAGACCTTTGGCGTGCGCAGCATTGAGGTGCGGGGCACACAGGTGTTTTTGAACGGCAAGCCGCTTTATTTTAAAGGCTTTTGCAAGCACGAGGACTTTACCGCCCACGGCCGCGGCTTTGACCCGGTGCTGAACGTGAAGGACGTGAACCTGATCCACTGGGCAAACGCCAATACCGTGCGCACCAGCCACTACCCCTACGCCGAGGAGTTCTACGACCTGTGCGACCGGGAGGGCATTCTGGTCATGGACGAGACCCCGGCGGTGGGCATCGGCGGCGGGGCAGCGGTGAATCCTTACAAGGAATATCCCCTTGCGGAGCATCACCGGCAGGTGCTTGCCGAGATGATCCATCGGGACAAAAACCACCCCTGCGTGGTGCTGTGGAGCCTTGGCAACGAGCCGGATCTGGAGCACTTCCCGCAGGATGCCTACGATTACTGGCACCCGCTGTATGAGCTGGCGCATCAGCTGGACCCGCAGAACCGCCCCGTCACCCTCGTCTGCTGCCAGAACGACTATACGAAGGATATCCACCCGCACCATGGATATCGTCTGCATCAACCGCTACTACGGCTGGTACAACCTTTCCGGCGACATGGACGCTGCCTGCTACGGCTTGAATCAGGAGCTGGATTTCTGGGCAGAGCAGCACAAGCCCGTGATGATGAGCGAGTACGGCGCAGACACTGTGGCAGGCTTGCACACCGCCGGAGCCGAGATGTTCAGTGAGGAGTTTCAGGTGGAGTTCTACCGCCGTCTGGATGCAGAGTTTGACAAGCGCCCGTGGTTTGTGGGAGAATTTGTCTGGAACTTTGCAGACTACGACACCGTGCAGGGCCCCATGCGGGTGGACGGCAACAAAAAAGGCCTGTTCACCCGGGACCGCCGCCCCAAGCTGGGTATGCACTTTCTGCGCCAGCGGTGGGCAGAGATCCCTACGTTTGGATTTAAGGAGTAATCATGATGAAAAACTACCAGAACCACGCGATGACCGACGCCGAGGCACGGCAGGCACTGGCCGATGCCTGCAAACAGGTGGAGACCAATCTGCCCCTGTACACCTACCAGTGCCAGAACCATTCCAGTGTGAACGATATCTACCCCGGCTGCGCCAATAACCAGTGGACCTGCGGCTTTTGGCCCGGTGAGATCTGGCTGGCCTACGAGGCCACCGGGGACGAAAAATTCAAGACCGCCGCCCTCATTCAGGTGGACAGCTTTGCGGACCGCATTGCCCGCAAGGTGGAGGTGGACCACCACGATATGGGCTTTTTGTACAGCCCCACCTGCGTGGCAGCATGGAAGCTGGTGGGCAGCGAAAAGGGCAAAAACGCCGCCATTGCCGCCGCCGACCAGCTGCTGACCCGCTACCAGCCCAGCGGCCGCTTCTTGCAGGCATGGGGCACTATGGATGACCCCGACAACTACCGCTATATCATTGACTGCATGCTCAACGTGCCGCTGCTGTACTGGGCAGCGCAGGTGACCGGCAGCGACCACTACCGCGAGATCGCCGCCGCCCACACCGCCACCACGCTGGCAAACTCCTTCCGGCCGGACGGCAGCACCTACCACACCTTCTTTATGAACCCGGACGGCACCCCCAAGGGCGGACGCACCTGTCAGGGCTATAAGGACGACAGCTTCTGGGCACGGGGACAGGCGTGGGGCGTGTACGGCAGCGCCATTGGCTACACCTACACCCACGATGAAAAGTTCCTCGAGGTGTTCCGCAAAGCACTGGCGTTCTACCTTTCCCGTCTGCCGGAGGATATGATCCCCTGCTGGGATATGCTCTTTGCCCCGGAAAGCGGCGAACCCCGGGATTCCTCCTCTGCGGCCATCGTGGCCTGCGGCCTGCTGGAAGCGGCAAAGTATGTGGACGAAACAGAAGCTGCCCAGTGGCGCACGCTGGCACGGCAGATGCTGGCTAGTCTGACCGCAAACTACGCAGTAAAGCCCGGCACCCTCGGCTCCGGCCAGCTGCTGCACGGCACTTACAGCAAAAAAAGCCCCTACAACACCTGCACCCCGGAGGGTGTGGATGAATGCACGAGCTGGGGCGATTATTTCTACATGGAGGCGCT
>OGXG01001159.1_pt1 | contig 13600 bp, 9 predicted proteins | sample 1576251 | NCBI WGS metagenome assembly OGXG01 (sample SAMEA3541533, study PRJEB24748) | human gut metagenome | biome: human gut; feature: human-associated habitat; material: faeces | place: China | collected 2012
ATGAAATACCGGGATATCAAGCATTTCTTTCAGACGTTCCTCGATTTCGAAACAACGCGGAGCGGAGATGTCTTCCAGATTGATACCGCCGAATCCGGGAGCTATATTTTTCACAGCCTGAATGATCTCTTCGGTGTCCTGAGTGTCCAGACAGATCGGTACAGCGTTAACATTTCCAAATTCTTTGAATAATACACATTTTCCTTCCATGACCGGCATAGCGGCATAAGGACCGATATTTCCAAGACCGAGAACGGCACTTCCGTCGGAAACAACGGCAACCGTGTTGGCTTTCCATGTATAAGTGTAGGCAGCAGTTTTATCTTCCGCAATTACTTTGCAGGGTTCTGCAACACCCGGGGTGTATGCAATCGCGAGATCTTCGCGGGTTTTTACTTTTGATTTTGCAACGGTTTCGAGTTTTCCATTCCATTCTTTGTGGCATAAAAGTGCCTTTTCTTTATTATCCATAGTAATTTTCTCCTTTACAGTCTCGTTCTTATCCACCATACCATTCTTGCGCATGAAAAAAAAGACTTCCTATTTTATCGGAAATGGTGTATAATAACGGCATTAGATAATATTTGAAATGATTCATAGTCGTTTCTGACTGATATCCCATGCAAATAAGTGAAATTTATGAAGTGATTTACCATACGGAATAAGTTTATATTTTTTAAGAAGGAGCAGATGGAATGAGGGAAAAATATGAGAGCCTTTCTTTGGTTGTGTTAAAAGACCTGGCAAAGGCACGCGGGCTCAAAGGAATCTCAACAATGAAAAAAGGAGAGCTGATTGATCGGATGCTGCAGGAAGATGAGCGGGAGAAAGAGACAGCACCGAAGGCAAAGACGGTATATACCGCGCGGACAGCTTCCGGACAGGAAGGAAGAAAACATACGCCAAAACAGCGAAGGGAAGAGCATCCGTCCCATACGGAGGAACACAGCAGCCCGGAGCATGGAGAGAACGTGCATGCATCGCAGGAGCAGACCTATAAGGTGCAGGAGGATAATGACAGTGCTGCGATCAAAGAAGATATCGTCAGCCTCGACAGTGGAAATACAGCGAGCGGTATTCTGGAGGTTATGGCAGACGGATTCGGTTTTATCCGCTGTGAAAACTATCTGCCGGGAGAACATGATGTTTATGTGGCACCGTCCCAGATCCGCAGATTTAATCTAAAAACCGGGGATATTGTCTGTGGGAATACCAAAGTCAAATCCGAGCGGGAGAAATTTTCTGCCCTGCTGTATGTGACTTCGGTAAACGGATATCATCCTTCGGAAGCGCAGAAGCGGACAAACTTTGAGGATCTGACCCCGATTTTTCCGAATGTGCGTCTGCGCATGGAACGTCCCGGCGGTTCGGTTGCAATGCGCGTGATGGATATTGTTTCCCCGATTGGAAAAGGGCAGCGTGGTATGATTGTATCCCCACCGAAAGCAGGTAAGACAACGCTTTTAAAGGAAGTTGCCAAGTCGGTAAAGGAAAATAACCCGGAGATGCATCTGATCATTCTGCTGATTGACGAGCGGCCGGAGGAAGTAACCGATATTAAAGAGGCGATTGAGGGCGAAAATGTAGAGGTCATTTATTCTACTTTCGATGAGACCGCAGAACACCATAAGCGGGTATCGGAAATGGTTATTGAGCGTGCAAAACGTCTGGTGGAACATAAAAAGGATGTGATGATTCTCCTCGACAGTATCACACGTCTGGCACGTGCCTACAACCTGACCTGTACGCCGAGCGGCCGTACACTTTCCGGTGGTCTTGATCCGGCGGCACTGCACATGCCGAAACGATTTTTTGGTGCAGCCCGGAATATGAGAGAAGGCGGAAGCCTGACCATTCTTGCCACGGCACTGGTCGATACCGGAAGCAAGATGGATGACGTGGTATTTGAGGAATTTAAGGGAACCGGTAACATGGAACTTGTTCTTGACCGGAAACTTTCCGAAAAGAGAATTTTCCCGGCGGTGGATATTGTAAAGTCCGGCACGCGAAGAGACGATCTGCTGCTTGATCCGCAGGAGCGTGAGGGCGTGGAGAATATGCGCCGGGCATTAAACGGCATGCGGTCGGATGAGGCTGTGGAGAATATTTTAAATATGTTTGCACACACGCGTACAAATGCTGATTTTATCAATCTTGTAAGAAAAAACAGAATTCTTTAAATTACTATTGCATTTGCATGGACGCTATGTTACAATAATTAAGCTGTTTATCGGGATGTAAACGGACGAAAGTGTCGCTCTTGTAATAAGTATCATATGCGGATCGGGCATACGGGTATAAAGAGTGTGACAGGAACCAGAGTCAGTCGGAAGACTGATTACAGAAAACGATAAGAATATAAAGAGGTGAAAATCATGAGAGAAGGAATCCATCCAGATTATTATCAGGCAACCGTTACCTGCAACTGTGGAAACACATTCGTTACAGGTTCTACAAAGCCGGAGATCCACGTAGAAATCTGTTCTAAGTGTCATCCATTCTATACTGGACAGCAGAAGGCTAACCAGGCTCGTGGACGTATCGAACAGTTCAACAAGAAGTATGGCATGAAATAGAATTGATAAGTCACGTAAAAAGGTTGAGGCTGTGTATTGCCTCAACCTTTTTCTCTTACAGGGGGAAATATGAAATATTCAGGAGTTGGCGGGCAGGCAGTCATGGAAGGTGTCATGATGAAAAACGAAGACCGTTATGCGGTTGCCGTTCGCAAGCCGGATCACACCATTGATGTAAAAGTTTCTACATTTAAAGAAACGATTAAAAATAAAAAACTGCGGCGTCTGCCATTCATCCGTGGTGTCATTAATTTTATAGAATCACTGATCCTTGGCATGCAGACACTCATGTATTCGGCTTCCTTTTTTGAAGACGATGAGGATGAAAAAAAGAAAAAAGAAGCCATGACGCAGGAGGAACGAAAGGCGCAGGAAGAGAAAGAAAAAAAGCAGGAGAAGGCAATGATGGGCGGAACCGTTGCATTTTCCGTTGTTTTTGCGCTGGGACTTTTCTTTTTCCTGCCATATTTTCTGTCCGGGATCTTCCATAAAGTTATTGCATCGGATACCGTGATTGCGCTGCTGGAGGGACTGATCCGTCTGGCAATTTTTATTGGATATATTGCACTGATTTCCCTGACACCTGATATTAAGAGAGTGTTTATGTACCACGGAGCAGAACACAAATGCATCAATTGCATCGAACACGGAATGGAACTGAATGTGGAAAATGTCCGGAAAAGTTCCCGGCAGCACAAGCGCTGCGGTACTAGTTTCCTGCTGATTGTAATGCTGATATCTATCGTGTTCTTTTTGTTTATCCGTGTGGATTCGCGTATTTTGCAGCTGGTGCTCAGACTTCTTCTTATTCCGGTGATCGCCGGAGTATCTTATGAGTTTATCCGTCTGGCGGGAAGATATGATAACCGGCTGGTGAATATACTGAGCAAACCGGGACTCTGGATGCAGAAGATGACAACAAAAGAGCCGGATGATGAGATGATCGAAGTGGGAATCGCTTCGGTGGAAGCTGTGTTTGACTGGAGAAAGTGGCAGAAGGAAGAGAATGTATGACCTATAGGGAAGCAATTGTTTCGGGAGAAAAAAGCCTGTGCGAGGCTGGCATTGCAGATGCCAGAAATGATGCATGGCTGCTTTTGACCATGGCATGTAAAATTGACCACACTTACTATTATATGCATATTGACGAAGAGATGCCGGAGGAGCTGCAGCATGAATTTGAAGTGCTGATTAAAAAGAGGGCAGAGCGAGTGCCTCTACAGTATATCACCGGGGAACAGGAATTCATGGGGATGACATTTCATGTGAATTCCAATGTGCTGATTCCGCGACAGGATACGGAAACCCTGGTGGAGGAAGCTCTAAAGGTGGTAAAACCGGGGATGAAGGTGCTGGATATGTGTACCGGTTCCGGATGTGTGCTGATCAGTATTTTGAAAAATGTACACGGTACCGGGGGATATGGATATGATATTTCCAAACAGGCGATCAATGTTGCAAAGGAAAATGCAAAATTAAATGATGTTCCTGCCATTTTCGAGAGAAGCAATCTGTTTGAGGATGTTGCGGATGAAACGTTTGATGTGATTGTGTCAAATCCACCATACATCCGCAGCGATGAAATTCCGTTTCTGATGCCGGAGGTGTCGGAATTTGAACCGCATGAGGCACTGGACGGAAAAGAAGATGGTCTGTTCTTCTACCGGAAGATCATCCAGGAAAGCCCGGATTATCTGACCGATGGAGGGTATCTGCTGTTTGAGATCGGATATGATCAGGGATGGGCGGTATCATCTATGATGAAAGAGGCCGGATTTGAGGACGTCTGCGTGAAAAAAGATCTTGCGCGAAATGACCGTGTGGTCTGCGGACACAAACACCTATGTGAAAAGAGAGGATAGATTATGTTTGATAAATTAGAGGATTTACTTCATCATTATGAGGAGTTAATGAATACATTGAGCGAGCCGGATGTGGCAAACGATCCGAACCGCTTCCGGAAACTGATGAAAGAGCAGAGTGATCTGCAGCCAATCGTGGATGCCTACAAGGAATACAAGGCATGTAAGCAGACAATAGAGGATTCCCTTGCAATTCTTGATGAGGAATCCGATGAGGAAATGCGCGAACTGGCAAAGGAAGAATTAAATGAGGCAAAGAGCCGTCTGGGAGAGCTGGAACAGAAATTAAAGATTCTGCTTCTGCCAAAAGACCCGAACGACGACAAGAACGTTATTGTGGAGATTCGTGCAGGCGCTGGTGGAGAGGAAGCTGCGCTTTTTGCGGCTGAAATTTACCGTATGTATGTACACTATGCAGAGCGCCGTGGCTGGAAAGTGGAGACACTTGAGGCAGATGAAACCGGAATCGGAGGCATGAAGTCGGTCAACTTTATGGTGACTGGAGCAGGCGCATATTCCGTGCTGAAATATGAATCCGGTGTGCACCGTGTACAGCGTGTGCCGGAGACGGAATCCCAGGGACGTATTCAGACATCAACCTGCAGTGTTGCAGTTATGCCGGAGGCGGAGGATGTGGAAGTGCATATTGACGACAAAGACATCCGTATCGACGTTATGAGGGCATCCGGAAATGGTGGACAGTGTGTCAATACGACGGACTCTGCTGTGCGCCTGACGCATTATCCGACCGGTATCGTGATTTACAGTCAGACCGAAAAATCACAGATCCAGAACAAGGAGAAAGCGTTTGCGCTGCTGCGCACCAAGCTGTATGATCTCGAACTGCAGAAGAAGCAGGATGCAGAGTCTGAGGAACGACGCAGCCAGATCGGAACCGGAGACCGTTCGGAGAAGATCCGTACTTATAATTTCCCACAGGGACGTGTGACGGATCACCGCATCAACCTGACATTATACAAGCTGGACAAGATTCTTGACGGAGATATCCAGGAGATTATCGATGCATGTATCGCGGCGGATCAGGCGAAGAAACTTGCAAAAATGCAGGATGAAAACTAATCTGTCCGGTTTATGATGTTCGTTTTGCTATAGGTAGTAGCTGATAATTGAAAAAATGGATGAAGAAGACGGACGTTGACATATGTCATTGTCCGTCTTTTTTATTTTGGGTATATAGTTTAGATGCACGGTATACCCTTTTTTATTTGGTTGTATGGATAGACCTGGGGATTTATTTGCAGATGCAGGATTTTATGGTGGAGCTCGTTCACAACTTGAATGGGAAATCAAATAAACAATAATTAAGTTGAAAAAGGGTATAATTAGGGTATAATTAGGACATAAGCAAGGGGGTGTATGTTATGCCACAAATAATTCCAATTAAAGACTTGAAGAATACATCGGAGATATCTGATATGTGTCATAAGACAGAGGAGCCAATTTATGTTACGAAAAATGGCTATGGAGATATGGTAATTATGAGCATGGAGATTTATGAGTCAACCATGAGATAGATTGCTATGTACAGAGATATAGAAATATCTGAAAAGCAGATAGAGGCAGGACAGATAAAAAACGTCAATAAAGGAAGAAAACATGAGTAAGAAACACAAACATATTTCTGCCACGAAAACAACAGAACAAAAGGCAGTACAACAGTCACAGCAGCCACAGGAACTGACACCACAGAAGCTGAACCAGCTTTTGGAGAAAAATCCGTTTGCACAGCTTCTGGGAATGGAACTGCTGGAAGTGCGGGAAGGCTATGCTTACGGAAGAATGCGCATGGATGAGCATTTTATGAATATTTACGGTGGAATGCATGGCGGATGTGCATATGCGCTTGCTGATACGCTTGCTGGTTTGGCGGCATCCACCTATGGCAATTATGTTACAACGATTGACGGGAAAATGAATTATCTGGAGGCTGTGAAAGATACCGGCTATGTGTACGGTGAGGCAGAAGTACAAAGACAGGGAGGACGGATCGGCGTATATACCGTGAAACTTATGGATGAGAATCAAAAAGTTCTGGTTACAGCCGATTTTACCTATTACCGGACAGGACAGGCGATTGACCAGCAGGGATAGGGTGTTTTCAAGGTGTCTGATTTGGAAAAAATCAGATGCCTTTTTCTTTTTACTTGTTTATCGCGTTAAAGTATAGTAGTGTTAAAATATAAAAATACCAAGGAAGAAAAGTTATGGGGAAAGGAAGACGGGAAAAGGTTTTGGACAGCATCGGAACATTGCAGCAGACGGTGAATGAATTTCAGATATAAATTGTTTGTAAAATAAAAACAACTTAATAAAAACAGAAAATGCGGTCATATTTATGAAAAAATATTTCATGAATATGACCGCTTTATTGTTTGAAAAACGGTTAATATAAAAGAAAAAACAAGATATTATCTGACAATACTGCGATAGATAAATAATAGACAAATTATCAGACAATAGAACGAAAAAAATGATTTACAAGCGGCGGTCATAGGAGTAAAATGAGAATCAGTTAAGAAAAAGCAACTCATGAATGATTTACAACGAAAGGATAGTTCTATGAAAGAGCAATGGAATGAGAGCACAGCAACCGCCAAAGGATTATATGATCCGAGTTTCGAACATGATAACTGCGGAATTGGTGCTGTGGTAAACATCAAAGGGATCAAGACCCACCAGACCGTGGAAAATGCCTTGAAAATTGTTGAGAACTTAAAGCATAGAGCCGGAAAAGATGCCGACGGAAAGACCGGAGATGGTGTTGGTATTCTTCTTCAGATTTCCCATAAGTTCTTTAAGAAAGCGACAGAGCCGCTTGGAATTAAGCTGGGAGAAGAGAGAGATTACGGCGTCGGAATGTTTTTCTTCCCACAGGATGAGTTAAAGACCAATCAGGCAAAGAAGATGTTTGAGGTAATTGTCGAGAAGGAAGGAATGGAATTCCTCGGATGGAGACAGGTACCGATTCATCCGGACAAGCTTTCCGACAAGGCAAGAGGATGTATGCCATGCATCATGCAGGCGTTCATCAAAAGACCGGAAGATGTGGAGAAGGGACTTGATTTTGACCGCAAGCTGTATGTGGCACGCCGTGTATTCGAGCAGTCCAACGATGACAGCTACGTTGCTTCTCTTTCGAGCAGAACGATCGTATATAAAGGAATGTTCCTTGTAGAGCAGCTGCGTCAGTTCTTCTCCGATCTGCAGGATAAGGATTATGAGTCTGCAATTGCAACCGTACATTCCCGTTTCTCTACCAACACAAATCCAAGCTGGGAGAGAGCACATCCAAACCGTTTTATTGTACATAACGGTGAGATCAACACCATCCGCGGTAATGCAGACAAGATGCTTGCCCGGGAAGAGACGATGGCATCCGGCAAACTGCGCGGGGAATTCCAGAAGGTACTTCCGGTCGTCAACACCGAAGGATCTGATTCCGCAATGCTGGACAATACGTTGGAGTTTCTGGTGATGAGTGGCATGGATCTGCCACTGGCAGTCATGATCATGATTCCGGAGCCATGGGCAAACAACGCCGTGATGACGCAGAAAAAGAAAGATTTCTATCAGTATTATGCAACTATGATGGAGCCTTGGGACGGACCTGCATCCATCCTGTTTTCCGATGGAGATATGATGGGAGCAGTTCTTGACCGTAACGGTCTGCGTCCATCCCGTTATTACATTACAGACGATGACTATCTGATTCTTTCTTCCGAGGTCGGAGTTCTCGATATTGATCCGACCCATATCGTGACAAAAGACCGTCTGCGTCCTGGTAAAATGCTTCTTGTAGATACTGTGCAGGGTCGTGTGATTGATGACGATGAGTTAAAAGAAAGATATGCGGATAAGCGTCCGTATGGTGAGTGGCTTGACAGCAACATCGTCATGTTAAAGGATTTAAAAATCCCGAATGAGCGTGTGCCGGAATACACACAGGAAGAACGTCAGAGAATGCAAAGGGCATTCGGTTACACGTATGAGTCCTTAAAGGATTCCATCCTGCCGATGGCAAAGAATGGCATTGAGGGTACCGCTGCGATGGGTACAGATACACCGCTTGCGGCACTGTCCGGAAACCGTGAGCCGCTGTTTAACTATTTCAAGCAGCTGTTTGCACAGGTAACCAACCCGCCAATCGATTCCATCCGTGAGGAAGTTGTTACTTCTACGACGGTGTATATCGGATCTGCCGGAAACCTCTTAGAGGAAAAGCCGGAGAACTGTAAAGTACTTCGGATCAACAATCCGATTCTGACCAACACAGACCTGATGAAAATCCGCAATATGAAAGTAGACGGATTTAAGGTAGAAACCATTCCGATTATTTATTATAAGAATACCAGTCTTGAGAAAGCCGTAGACCGTCTCTTTATTGAGGCGGACCGTGCATACAGAGACGGAGCCAATATCCTGATCCTTTCCGACAGAGGCGTGGATGATAACCATGTGGCAATTCCTTCCCTGCTTGCCGTATCTGCATTGCAGCAGTATCTGGTAAAGACAAAGAAACGTACTTCCCTTTCCCTGATTCTCGAATCCGGAGAGCCGCGTGAGGTACATCATTTTGCAACACTGCTTGGTTTTGGTGCGAGTGCAATTAACCCATACCTGGCACTGGATACCGTAAAACAGCTGATCGACGAGCATATGTTAGACAAAGATTATTATGCCGCAGTTGATGATTATAACCATGCAATTATCACCGGTATTGTAAAGATTGCAGCCAAGATGGGTATTTCTACGATCCAGTCGTATCAGGGTTCCAAGATTTTTGAGGCACTTGGTATTGATAAAGATGTCATTGACAAGTATTTCACCAATACGGTCAGCCGCATCGGTGGAATTTCCATCAAGGATATCGAGAATGATGTCAATACGCTTCATTCCGCAGCCTATGATCCGCTGGGACTTGAAACCGATGTAACCCTTGACAGCAAAGGCCGCCACAAGATGAGAAGCGGAGCCGATGCGCATCTGTACAATCCGGCTACCATCCATCTGCTGCAGCAGTCTACCAAACGTGGGGACTATGAGATGTTCAAGCAGTATACGAGTCTGGTAGATGAAGAAGAAAAGCATACGAACCTGCGTGGACTGATGGATTTTGAGTACCCGAAGAAGGGTGTGAAGCTTGAGGAAGTGGAAAGCGTAGATTCTATTGTGACACGTTTTAAGACCGGAGCGATGTCTTACGGTTCTATTTCGAAGGAAGCACATGAGACACTTGCCATTGCCATGAATCACTTACACGGTAAGTCAAACACCGGTGAAGGTGGTGAGGACAAGGATCGTCTGATCGTCGGACCGGACGGAAAGAACCGTTGTTCCGCAATCAAACAGGTTGCATCCGGACGTTTTGGTGTTACCAGCCGTTATCTGACCAGTGCGCAGGAGATCCAGATCAAAATGGCACAGGGAGCAAAGCCTGGGGAAGGTGGACATCTTCCGGGTAAGAAAGTATATCCATGGATTGCCAAGACAAGACTTTCCACACCGGGTGTATCTTTGATCTCCCCACCACCACACCACGATATTTATTCCATCGAGGATCTTGAACAGCTGATCTTTGACTTAAAGAATGCAAACCGCGATGCAAGAATTTCCGTAAAACTGGTTTCCGAGGCAGGTGTCGGTACCGTAGCAGCCGGTGTTGCAAAAGCCGGTGCACAGGTTGTCCTGATCTCCGGATATGACGGTGGTACAGGTGCTGCGCCAAGCAGTTCCATCCACAATGCAGGTCTTCCGTGGGAACTTGGTCTGGCAGAGACACATCAGACATTGATTATGAACGGACTGCGTAATAAAGTAAGAATTGAGACAGACGGAAAGCTGATGAGTGGTAAAGACGTGGCCATTGCTGCATGTCTTGGCGCGGAAGAGTTTGGTTTTGCAACCGCTCCGCTGGTAACCATGGGCTGTGTCATGATGCGTGTATGTAATCTGGATACCTGTCCGGCAGGTATTGCAACCCAGAATCCGGAGCTTCGTAAGCGTTTCGCGGGAAAACCGGAGTATGTTGAGAACTTCATGCGCTTTATCGCAGAAGAACTTCGGGAGTACATGGCAAAACTTGGTGTCCGCACAGTGGATGAACTCGTCGGACGAAGCGATTTCTTAAAGGTTCGCGGAGATCTGTCCGAGCGTGAAGCAAAGCTTGACCTGAGCAATATCTTAAATAATCCGTTTGCAGGAACAAAGCAGAAGGTTATTTTTGATCCGAAGCAGGTATATGATTTCGAACTGGATAAGACCAAAGATATCACGGAGTTCTTAAAACAGTTAAAGCCGGCACTTGATAAGAAGCAGAAGCGTATGATCGATACCGAAGTAACAAACGTAAACCGTTCGCTTGGAACAATCTTCGGATCAGAGATTACAAAGAAGTACGACGATACACTCGATGAGGATACTTTCATTATTAAATGCAGCGGAGCCGGCGGACAGAGTTTTGGTGCCTTTATTCCAAAGGGACTGACACTCGAACTGGTGGGAGATTCCAACGATTATTTCGGAAAGGGACTTTCCGGCGGAAAGCTGATCGTTTATCCACCGGCAGGAGTAAACTTCAAAAAGGATGAGAACATCATTATCGGTAACGTAGCACTGTACGGTGCGACAAGCGGTAAGGCATTCATCAATGGTGTGGCAGGAGAACGTTTCTGTGTCAGAAATTCCGGAGCTACTGCTGTTGTTGAGGGTGTCGGCGATCATGGATGTGAGTATATGACGGGCGGTCGTGTCGTTATCCTTGGTAAAACCGGAAAGAACTTTGCCGCAGGTATGAGCGGTGGTATCGCTTATGTACTGGATGAGGACAACGATCTGTACATGCGTACCAACAAGTCTATGGTGTTCAGTGAGGAAGTCACCAATAAATATGACGTATTAGAGCTCAAAGAAATGATCAAAGAACATGTTACCCTGACCAATTCGGAAAAAGGTAAGGAAATTCTCGATCACTTCAGTGAGTATCTGCCGAAGTTTAAGAAAGTCATCCCATATGATTATAACCGTATGCAGATGGCAATCGTTCAGATGGAAGAAAAAGGTTTGAATGCAGAGCAGGCACAGATTGAGGCATTTTATGCCAGCACGAGAGCATAAGGAGGGAAGAAACAATGGGAAAGCCAACAGGATTTATGGAATACGACAGATGTGAGGCGCGTTCGGTGGAACCAAAGGAACGAATCAAAAATTTTGATGAATTCCACATCTTCCTTTCCAAAGAAAAACAAAGAGAGCAGGCAGCGCGCTGTATGGATTGCGGTGTCCCGTTCTGTCAGTCGGGTATGACAGTTGCCGGAATGACTTCCGGCTGTCCGCTGCACAATCTGGTACCGGAGTGGAACGATCTGCTTTATACCGGAAACTATCAGCAGGCATATAACCGTCTGCACAAGACCAATAATTTCCCGGAGTTTACCTCCCGTGTATGTCCGGCTCTGTGTGAGAAGGCATGTACCTGTGGACACTGGGGAGATCCGGTATCTGTCCGGGACAATGAGCATGGAATCATTGAGACGGCATACAAAGAAGGTTATGCCGGACCACATATTCCAAAGGTTCGTACCGGAAAGAAAGTTGCCATCATCGGTTCCGGTCCTTCCGGACTGGCAGCAGCAGATCAGCTGAACCAGAGAGGACATGATGTTACGGTATATGAGAGAGATGACCGTGTCGGCGGACTTCTGATGTATGGAATTCCGAATATGAAGCTCGAAAAGCAGATCATTGACCGTAAGATCAATGTTATGAAAGAAGAGGGCGTGAAGTTTATCACAAGCTGTAATGTCGGTGTGGATGTCAAGAGTGCAGAGCTGTTAAAAGAGTATGACAGAGTCATCCTCTGCTGTGGAGCAAAGCATGCGCGTGATATCAAGGCAGCAGGTCGTGATGCAGAAGGAGTCTATTTTGCAGTCGATTATCTGTCACGCAACACAAAGAGCCTTTTGGATTCCAATTTTAAGGACAACAAATTTATTTCCGCAAAGGGAAAAAATGTTGTGATCATCGGTGGCGGTGATACCGGAAATGACTGTGTGGGAACGGCTATCCGTCAGGGTGCAAAGTCTGTAACCCAGCTGGAGATGATGCCATGTCCACCGGCAGAGCGGGCAGCAAATAACCCATGGCCGGAGTGGCCGAAGGTGTTAAAGACCGACTATGGCCAGGAAGAAGCGATTGCATGTTTCGGTACAGATCCACGAATCTATCAGACAACCGTAAAGGAATTCCATAAGGATAAGAACGGCAAGTTGAATGGTCTGACAATCGTCAGACTTGAGAGCAAGGTGGATGAGAAGACCGGACGCAGAAATATGGTGGAAGTTTCCGGTTCCGAGAAGAAGATTCCGGCAGAACTTGTACTGATCGCTGCAGGATTCCTTGGAACAGAGGAATACATTGCAAAGGCATTCGGTGTAGAGCTGAACCAGAGAACAAATGTAGCTACAGAGCCTGGAACATATGCAACAAATGTAAAGAACGTATTTGTTGCGGGAGATATGCACAGAGGACAGTCACTGGTTGTCTGGGCAATTCGTGAGGGCCGCGAGGTGGCACATGACGTGGATACAAGTCTGATGGGATATTCTTATCTGTCCGTACAGTAAAACAGAGAGATACGGTTGGTGTAAAACCATATGATTTTTGGGAGTCATCTGAAACAGATGGCTCCTTTTTTACCTCTTGTGGGCTTTTTTTTACCTGTCAGTGAGAAGCGGTTTACAGAGTTTCTTTTTTTCGATATGATAATTTCTGTAAAAAGGAGTCAGGTATGAAAATAAAAATGGAAATTGATGAAAATCTGCAGGAAGAGGAGATTATCGTGCGCTGCCGGGAATTAAGTGATGATGTGGTGGCAATGCAGAGAAGGATTGCGGAGGCTGTTCATGCAGGCATGCGGCTGACAGTTACACGCGGAGATCTGGAGTATTTTCTTCCTCTCAATGAAATTTTATTTTTTGAGACGGCAGATTCGGTTGTGGCGGTTCACACGGCCACACAGATTTACGAAACACATTTGCGGTTATATGAGCTGGAAAAAATGCTTCCGGGCAGTTTCCTGCGGGTATCCAAATCCTGTATTATGAATACAGGGATGATTCGTTCGGTCCGCAAAAATATTACGGG
>OGXG01001169.1_pt1 | contig 13533 bp, 11 predicted proteins | sample 1576251 | NCBI WGS metagenome assembly OGXG01 (sample SAMEA3541533, study PRJEB24748) | human gut metagenome | biome: human gut; feature: human-associated habitat; material: faeces | place: China | collected 2012
ATCTTCGATCAGGACATCTGCTGCCGTTCACATCTGTGGGGCAGAAGACAGTGTTCGCCGGATTAAAGCCGCCTAAGCGCTGGCAGAACTCCTTAGGGGATACCAGCTTGACGATACCTTCGCCATCAAGGTGGACAATCTTATTGTTGCCAACATAGATGCCAGTGTGCTCCACCGCAATCAGCAGATTGCAGTAGACAATACTGCCGATAGCAGGCTGCACGTTGTGGACGAAGAGGGCGTCTAGCAATCGCTGAATCCAGTCAAAGGGCTTTTCTGCTATGATGCAGGCAGCGACCTTGGAAACAGGCACCTGCAGAAGTACCTGCAGGCTTTGCTTAAAGAGTGCAAGACGCTCTTTTAAGGAATGCTGCTTTCGCCAAGATATTTGGCTTGCAGTGTTTGCGGTAATGAACATCAAGTCGCCTCCTTGCTTTTTGTTTGCGGTTGGTATTGACTATGCTTGTATTGTAGCATGGACACCTTTTCAGTAAAAGAGCAAAAAGTGTATGACATGATTAGGACGAGCTGAACAAAATACAGCCAGCGGATATAGAGGATTTTTATGATTGATGGAGAATTATTAAATATATTATTGTTGTAAAAAGCGTAAAAGTTAGGAGATGTTAACATGGCAGAAAAGAGGCATATTGTAGTCTTTTTTATGAGCACATTTCAAAGAAACAAAGATGGATATAATGAAACACTAAATAAATATGAAGGTGTTGAGACACCTTGCCAGCATACTAATGAAACAGCTTTACGTTATCTTTTTGCTAGCGAGCAAGGCAAGATTGATGGCGTATATGCTTTCGTAAGTGAATCAGTAAGAAGGCTTTGCAATGAGGATGGCTCTAAAAATAACGAAGGCACCTTTAGTGATTTGCAAAAATTTTTTGAGGTTTGCCGGAAAGAAGAGTATGTTGAATATAACGATGGCCCCGGGAAAGGTCAGCCAGTAGCTATTATTGAACAAGAGTCTTTAAAGAAAATACCGGAGAACGGTTTTTTTAGGGAGATTGATGTTGCGGATGATTTGGGGGTAGAAGACGCTTTCCTTGCTGCAAGCAATATGTTTGATAAAATTAATGAGGATTTTCTGGCGGTAGATGGTGCAGAAAACGTCACTGTACATGTTGATTTTACTGGTGGACTCAGAAATGCGGCTATGGTTATGCTGGCTATGGTGCAGATGCTGAATTTCTCTAAGGCTAAAATTGGCAGGGTAACCTATGTAAACTTTCAGCACAAAAAGGTGCAAGAGGCCACAGAGCTTTTAGGCATGTTTTCGATGATCAGCGGAGCGCAGGAGTTTTATTCCTTTGGCAGCGTTAAGAAGATAATAGATTACTTCAGAAAAAAAGATATGAAAAGTGAACAATTCAATGAATTGTTGAAATGCATAAAGGTCTTTTCTGACCAATTAAAGTCGTGCTGCAAATATGAAAAAATGACTGAAGCGGTTAGCGACTTGAAAGCAAAAATAAACACTTATGAGCAGTATGTGATGGATGAAGCTAATGAAACGGAGTTAAATAAGAACTATAGAGAGAAATTCTTTAGCAAGCTATTACCGACAATACGTGAAGAGTATAAGGGTATTCTTAATGATGATGGGAAAAACAAATTACCTTTGATCCGTTGGGCTTTACAAAAAGGCTATTGGCAGCAGGCAATAATATGGACAACAGAATGGATTCCTAAATATCTTATGGAGGATACTAGAGTAATCAAGATAAGAGATGAGGATGAAAAAGAAAAAATAATTAATATATGTATTGGGAATAATAACAGCTCTAATGAAGTAAAGCTAAATAATAATAATACATGGATTATTTGGCAAAACAAATTCTTTTATCGATATAAATATAGCTGCAAACTAAAATATAAATATAACTCTTTGAATCCTAAAGAACTACTGGATAAACTATTAGATGATGAACGAAAGAAATCTTCAGATATTCCTAAGGCCGAAAAGGAGCGCAGCAAGGAATTTGAGCTTATGCTTCATTATAACGTTATAGAAATAAACCAAGGCGTTGATATTAAAAAAATATATAAAATCATCGATTGCTATAGTGATATTGTGCAAAATTGGCGTAATGAATCCGCTCATGCCAATGTTGAAGAGTCCTTGCAAACAGCAAAAAATCAAGTAGAAAAAATCTTGAATATTTTAGATGGAATGAAATTAGAAGGTAAACATAATGAACAAAAAAATTGATTACTGGAGAAATATGCCGCGTTCTAATGCAGAGGAGCTTATGGCTGCAGATGCTTTTTATGACGAAGAAATATTTCCGCTGACAGCTGCTGATTTTGTGCAAAAGAATTTTGCCGCTGAAAATCTTTATGACAGTATGTTTCTTACCTTAGGAACATCATGGCAGCCGCTTGCTTTAAGCATTATGCTGCATAAACCCAAACGGGTAATTTTCTTAGGCACGCAGGATGTGCAGCATGAAATTTCCCGGATAAAGCAGGCTGTGCATGACGAGGATGTGGAGTATAGCTTTTACGAAGTGGATAAGGGACAAAGTATACGCCTGCTTGATGTTGTGGAGCGTTTAACTGCCGAGCTTAGGCAAAAAGGCTCTATCTGCTTTGATATCACAGGCGGCACTAAGGCGATGGTGGCAGCTGCGGCTATGATTGCTTATAAGCTGAAGATAGATGTTTTTTATATTGAAGGAACATTTATGCCGGTTTATCGCAGGCCGAAGCCTGGAAGTGAAGTGTTAATCAAGCTTGTACAGCCAAATTAATATACAGGGTGGGATTTTTATGGCAAGGGAATTAACAGCTATACTTTTGGAAACGAGATCAATTCAAAAATATGTTTTTGGCTGTAACCAGCTGAAAACAAATACAGGAGCGTCATTTTTGGTGGATAATATCTTTACGGGTGTTATGCAAGAGGTGCTGCAGAACAATGGATTGAAAATGCCTGTAAGAGATTGGCGTGATATCGAAGGCGTAGAAATAGCAGCAAACGAGGAGCTGGAGGCTGAGATAGCCTTTATTGGCGGCGGCAACATGCTTATTTTGCTGCGTAAGGACGAGGAATATTGCAAGAATATTGTGCGTCAGTGGAGCAGAGAGGTTTTACTAAGAGCTCCTGGGCTCAAGACTGGTGCGGTAATCGATAAGCTTGACTTAGATGATTTTAATAATAAATTTTCTGCTATGCGCAACAAGCTTAAGGAATACCAGAATAATATTCAGCCACAGGTGGATTTTCCCTATACAGGCCTGACTTTAGAATGCCCTTATACAGGCAAAGCAGCAGATTTTTATGATTCGGCTGCGCAAGATGGCTTGTTTTGGCATTCTTCGGAATATGAGGCTAAGGAAATGGCTTTGAAAAACGCCAAGGACGTGATGCAGGATTATTGCAGACGTGTGCTTAGTAACCTTGAATTCAGTAATGATATCAACGAGATAGGCTATATAAAGGGTGAAAAAAGTTATATTTGTGTTATCCATATAGATGGCAATAACATGGGCAAAAAGTTTAGTGATTGTGCAGATCTGCCTTCACGTAAGCAGAAGTCTATCAAGGTATCAGACATTATCAAGGAAGGCTTTGCAAAGCTTGTAGACAGTATAGTTGATGAATATAAAGCCGGAGTGTACGATAAATATCTTGATGAGGCTTTGAGTAAGCTGCCTATCAGACCGATAATTCTTGGCGGTGATGATATTACCTTTGTTTGCCCTGGTCGTGTTGGTCTGCAGTATGCTGCCCGCTTGATGGATTTGCTTAGTGAGGATCCAGCAGACAGATTCACTTGCTGTGCTGGTGTGGCCATCGTTCCTGCAAAATATCCTTTTTTCAGAGCTTATCAATTAGCAGAGCAGCTTTGTGATGAGGCTAAGAAAAGGTCGCGTGTGCAGGATGACAACTATCTGGATTTTGCAGTTTTGCACGGAGAGATTTTTGGCAGTCTTGAGCAGCTGCGGGAAAAGCAATACCAGCTTGGAAAGTACAAATTACATTATGGCCCGTATCGCCTGACTAGTCCGGATGTAGATAAGCATAGTCTGGAGTCGTTGTTTGCGCTGCACAAGCAGCTTTACAGCAGATTAGGGAAGAGCCAGAATAAGCTAAAAAAGCTGAGAAGCGCATTGCTTAGCGGACTTCATAAGCAGGAGATTTTGCTGAAGAATAGCGAGGAGCTTCAGCAGCTGCTGCGGGATAGCAATAATAAAGCGGCAGCAGCAGCGCATGATTTTTGGGAAGCAGCAGGAGACGACTGGTTTGTTACCCGTTATATGGATGCTATAGAAATTGACGATTTCGTTTATGAAGAACAGGAGACGCTGCAAAATGAAAAAGATGAAAATCGAGATTGAGCTTTTATCTCCTTTGCAGCTTAGCAGCGGCAGAGAGGATATTATCCATGATAGTGATGCCGTGCATGATAGCTATGGCGTGCCTTATTTTCCCGGGAAGCGATTAAAGGGACTTTTGTATGAGAGTGCGCTGGAGCTTGTGGAGATGGGAGCAAAATTTAATAAGAGGGATATAGACATTCTTTTTGGTAATATTGGTGAAACCAGGATACGTATAGATAATTTTTATCTTAAAAGCCGTACGGAAGCTGAGGATGCAGAAAAAATCCGCAGCTCATGGAGCTATCTTGAAAATAAGTATCCGGAAATATTTAATACAGAAAATGTATGGCAGTCTTATACAGAAGTCAGACATCAGACAAAAATAGATGAAGCGACAGGTACAGCTGAAGATAAATCGTTACGTAATATGCGCGTAGTGCAAAAGGGGCTGGCCTTTATCGGCGATATATATTTATTGGCTGGCGCGAATAGGATAAATGATGATGAAAGCATTGTAGAACAAGCATTATTAAATTTACGCTTTGCCGGTAGTAAACGCAATAGAGGCTTTGGCAGGATAAAATGCAAAAAATATAGTAAGCATAATTAAGGGGCGTGACTGCTTTGAAACGAATAGACTATCTTATTACCGTGAAGGATCCGGTAATCTTTGCTGAAAAAAGCGGCGATAACGTATTGTTTGCGACAAAAAAATATATTCCCGGCAGTGCTGTACGCGGAGCGCTGGCTGCTTCGTATATAGATGCGAAGATAAAAAAGGCAGCTGAAGCTTATAAAAATGAGGAGTTTTATGAGCTTTTTTTATCAGGAAGGGTGAAGTTCTTGCCAGCTTATCCTGTGTCCTCGGCCTCTTTTAGTGCAGCTATGCCGATAGTTTTGCCTTTGTCGATTATGAAAATAAAGGTTAAGGAGCCTGACAAGCCTGAAATCGTGGATTTAGCAAGCGGCAAAAAGCCTGGTGCAGGCTATAAAAAGCTGACAGGCTTTGCATTATATGATAAGGAACAGGCAATACTAAAAAAGCAGGATACTACGACGAAGGTAGAGTTTCATATGTCTCGTCATGAGGATAAGGAACGCTTGGCTGGCAGAAGCATAGATGGCAAAATCTTTAACTATGAGTATATTGAGCCGGAACAGTGCTTTCAAGGAAGCATTATAATTGATGATTCTGCTGCTGCTGACAAACTGCAGGGATTGATGAGTAATATCACAGAGCTGCGCTTAGGACGTTCGAAGTATGCTCAATATGGTTTGTGCAGCTTGAATTACAAAGAGGGAAGTCTCAATAGTGAACTGCTGCGTAAGCAAATAAGTGAAGCAGTGGAAAATAAGCAAAAGATTTATTTGTGTACGCTTACTCCGTACATACCCTTTGGCGATTGGCAGCGTGCGGATGCAGCGGCTAAGGAGCTTTTGGAAGCTATTGAAGCTGCGTGTGGCAATGGATTGCGTTTGCAAAAGCAGAATCTCAGCATTTTCTCTAATATAGAAAATGTGGATGGCTTTGTGGGTGTCTGGAAAGCCAAAAAGCCGACGGAAAAGGCTGTCAGTGCAGGCTCATTATTCGAATTGCTAAAAGAAGCAGGTGCATGGGACTTTGAAAAATTGCAGGAGTGCTTGGCAAAGGGCTTCGGCAAGAATACTGTTGAAGGCTTCGGTCAATTTTATGTCTGGCAGCCGTTAGAGAAAGTCGCTTTTCCAGAAGGGGAAGAAGCTGCGCCTTCAGCTAAGCAGGAGCTTTGTGATTCTGTTAAAAAGCAGGCTGTCAAAATCATTAAAAATATGCTTTTGCAGGAGTGTCACCTTAGGGCTGCGCGTGATGTTGCCCGCATTTCCTTTGCTAATAATAATCATCATATTTTTAAACGTGTGGAAAATGATATTCGTAAATATAAAGCAAAAAAACGTATTCAAGATCAATTAAAGTGTTATAGCAAAATTGCCCAAGATAATTTGAGAAGTATAGTTTTGGATGAGCAAAGTATCTATGAACGCCTGCTGGACAAGAAGCCTTTGAGTTCAAATGTTTCAGCAGAAACGCTGTCTATTTCTGATGAGGCTTATTTTGATTTGCAGGCTGAGCTGGAAATGGATATATTTACTTTAAGTGAAGATGAATATTATTCTGAATATTGGCTGTGGTTTATGCGTCATATCGTGAAGAAGGGTGGTGCAGAAGATGGGGAGAGCGCAAAATAATAATTCCAAACCTAAATATAGAAAAAATAGTTCTCAAAGCGCGAGTGCTCAGAAGAAAGAGGCTGCTGCATTAAGTGATGAAGGTGCTGTAACAAATTCAACTTCTAGTGCAGCTTCTAGGATAGTAGAAAAAATAGTTATTATAGCAAAGCTTGTTACCAAAACCCCGCTAAACATCGCTTCAGGAGAAACTGACGATGTGCTGGACAGCTATATCATAAAGAATAAGGATAATGAAGCTCTCATACCAGGAACGTCTCTTGCCGGGGCTTTAAGAGCGAGGGTGACAGATGCGGCAGTTAGAAAGGACATTTTTGGCGAAAGCGGCGAGAATGATAACCAAAGCATTATCAATATTAGTGATGTTCTGCTTGATAAAGCAGCAACGGAATATCGTGACGGTATCAGGATTGATGGGCAGACCGGCATTGTTGAGGACGGAGCCAAGTTTGATTATGAGGTTTTGGCAGCAGGGGCGTCTGGTGAGCTGACCTTAGAGTTTACCATTAGAGAGGATTCTCGGAAAAATAAGCCGGAGGATTATTACCTGACTCATGCACAGGAGATTGCGACTATGTTAGAAGAGGGTATCTCTTTGGGGGCGGGAACTAGCAAGGGATTGGGCTTGATAGCTGCGAGCAGCATAAGTTTATATCGTTTTTGTTTTACTGCTGATTTTAAAAAGTGGATGAATTATCTGGATGGCAAGCTTGATTGTTTGCAAAATTTGTACTCACCTGTAGACATTGGGAAAAAGCATGCTGCTGATTTTTATGTGAAGATGGGGTGTGCGTTAAGAGGCTCTTTAATCGTCAAGGCTTTTGATGATGTTAAGAGCAGTGAGCAGGTTGCCAATGAGTGCAATGAGCAGTCTGCCAATGACGGCAGTACTCAGGTTCCTGCAAGACAGATGCAGAACAAAACGCATTATATTATTCCTGGCAGCAGCTTTAAGGGAGCTTTGTGTGCAAGAGCAGAAAAAATTCTTGCTGCTATCAATAAAAATTTGTCTGCAGCAGCCAGACAGGAATATTTGGCTGCTATTAAAGGCTTTGCCAATAAACCGGATAGTAAAGGTCAAAAGAGCCGTTTGTTTGTAGATGAGGTTCTTATTGCCAAAGAAAAATTGGAGCCGATTGAGCAGACGCGCAACAGGATTGACCGTTTTACTAGCGGCACTATTGACGGTGCGCTGTTTACTGTCATTGCTGTTTGGCAGAAAGCGGCTGATGAGCCCTCCATTGAGTTGAAGTTTGGTGTTAAGCAGTGTGCTGAAGATGAAGCAGGTCTTATGCTTTGTCTGCTCAAGGACTTATGGCTTGGCAAGCTGCCTTTGGGCGGTGAAAAGGGTGTTGGCCGCGGAGTTTTGCAGGGGATTAAGGCTGAAATTTATTATCAGGGCGAGCACTATATAATAGGCGATGGTGCAGACAAGGCTGAGCTTGACAAGCGTGAGCATTTAAATGCCTATGTAGATGCCTTAGTGAAGAAGTTGTCTGCGGGAGGAAACGACGATGTCGCAACAGAAGCATGAACTGTTTAGAATTGATGATAAGAGCTTGAATAAATTTCACGTATGCATTAAGGAATATAAGCTGAATACTTTGGATGAAATCTGGGAACTGCTTGATGATGCAGAGTATAAGATTGTGGCCTGGAATATGCATAGCCTCTGTCTGGGGTATGGCGATGCCAAGCAGCGGAGGTTTGCTGCTGACAAATTCAAGCTGGAGGATAAATATTTGTTGGAGATGCGCATTTTTAACGCTGAACAGGAGGTTTATGTGCGCAGACAGCAGGATGTTTTCTATGTGCGCGTAATCAGGGATGGGATAGAAAAAACAGAGGATAGCGAAGAGCTGGAAACTGTAGATAGGAAGTCGAAAATTTTTGGTGAAGCTGATAAGGCGCCGGAGGCGGATTTTGTGAAGCTGACAGAAGCTGGACGTAAAATAGAGCTTCAAATTCCTTGCAATACAAGTGCGGCTGAGGACAAGCCTAGAGAATATATCCTGCTTACACGCAGTTATATTAAGTATGATACAGAAACACAGCAGGCGGGTTACGCCTACTATCGTTGGCTGGATATAGTTCCGTTTAAGGGGTGATAATTGTATGGCTGACCATGACGATAAAACAAATAAAAAAAGAAAGCTCCAATTATCAATTTTGCTTACAATTTTATTGGCTTAAATAGCAGTGTTTTGCCGGCAGTTTTCGCTTGTGGTCTTGACGCAGCAGCTGATAACGAAGATAAAATAGCAGCGTTTAAGGATTTTTTGAATAACGATGAGGCAAAATATAGCGGTTATTTTTCAGTTGAAGCAGAGACTAAGACTCCTCTGTATATAGAAGGGAAAAGCGGCTTTTTTTCTGACGGCAGCAGGCTGCTGATACCTGGCAGCAGTTTTCGCGGCTGTATCAAAAATTATTTTAAAATTATTACCAACTCTAAAATGATTCCTTATGCTTCTGGCACTGGTGATATCAACGGAGCTTTGGCAGTGATCGCGGATATAAATGAGAATGGCGAGATTAAATATCATAAGGCGGCTTCGGAGAAAGAGGCTAGTGACCATTTTGATATTGCTGCTCATGTGCCGAAGGTTTTACAAGATGGAATAGTTGATTTTGCTGAGGCTGTTTTTGGCAATAAGGAATGCTGGGCGGGAAGAGTATTTTTCGAAGATTTATATTTACAAAAGGATAAAGCTGAGGATTGCGATAAAGCTGCATATGCAAAGATTTTACTTGGGCCTAATCCGTGTTTGGTTAAAAATTATCTTTGTCCTAGTCCTAAGGATGGTAAACCAAGTGAATGGAAACTTTGTACAGGTGCTGAAAAAGGTGATTTAGTTTCGATTAAAGGCTATAAAATGTATTGGCATAGTCACGGAAAATGGGAACATGAGGAGCAGGATAATAGGAAGTATGGTGATAAGGAGTGCGCACCAAAGAAAATCAGGCCAGTGAAAGAAAAGAAGAAGTTTAGCGGGCGTGTAAGGTTTGAAAATTTATCTGCCGTTGAATTGGGTGCCTTGGTGGCAGTGTTTGCTTTAGGCGATGAAGATAAGCACTATTTTAAGCTGGGTATGGGAAAAGCTATAGGCTTGGGTTCGCTTAAGCTACAATATACATTGCATGTACAAGCTAATGATTATTATTGTAAATTGTTTGCTGATGATGGCAGCTTGTATGAGGGTGATAAGGTCTGTGATGCAGAAAAATTTTATAAGAGCTTTGATGAGTATCGTAAAGCAAACTGTGGCGAAAACTTAGCTGATGACAAGCGCATTAAAGAGCTGAAATATATAATGTTTGATTATGATGGCGATAAACAGGGTGAGTATAGGTTAAAGAAGGGCGAGAAAAAGAAAACCTTGTGTCTGCCATCAATTTCTGAGATAGTAAAGGGAAGAGAATGATATTAAAAGCAATCGTTATAGAGCTGTGTGCTCAAAATAAAGGCCGTTTGCCTTTGAGTCATGGGCGTTTATTGCACGCTGCTTTTTTGAACACTTTGCGTGTTCTGGATCCGGAGGCTAGTGCGCGTCTACACAATGCACAATGCAAGCAGTTTTCCTTGGGCTTATTGCAGCTGCGGAAAGCGGCTCAGGCTATGGCGTATAATGTGGAAGCCGGGGAGCACGCCTTGTGGCGTATCGCGGTCATGGGAGAGGATGCAGAGCGTATTACAGTATTGATACAGGAGGGCTTAAGGTTTAGGGTTGGCAGTATTGTTTTTTTGGCGACAAAGATTTATAATACCAAACAGCAGCATCCTTGGGCTGATACTATCACAACAGAGGCACTAGAGCACAGCTGTGCTGTTATGCCTGAGGTGAAATATTTAACTTTAAATTTTATCACACCTGCTGCCTTTCGCTATTTTGAAGAAGATTATCCGTTCCCTAAGCCTGAACTGGTCTTTGGATCAGCAGCAGAACGTTGGAACAATATCAATGGTGAAGAATATTTTGATGTAGAGCTTATCAAGCAGGTTGCTTCTAAGTTCATTATTCCGGATAATTGGCATGGGCAAACACGGAGAGTCAATTTAACACCGAAACATGGTGTGACAGCATTTGAAGGCAGTTTCTGCTATAAACTGACCATGCTGCCACAGGAGTATCGTGCGCTTTTTATAGTTTTAGCACGTTTTGCTGCATTTGCAGGTGTGGGAAGATTAACTGGACAGGGCTTAGGGCAGGTGCGTATACAATATAAATAAGGCTGCTGTCTTGAAAATCGAATTTCCGAGGTTTACATGAAGAAAAAATATCTATATTTACTTTTACGCGTGCTGGTCTACCTGCTGGTGCTGGGCGCAGTTTTGTATGGCTTGTATGAGTCGCCCTATAATCCGCATCCGCACAGCGCCGAGGATATCCGCCGCTGGGTGGTGGGCTTTGGCGTGTGGGCACCGCTTATTTATGTGGCGGTGTATACCATTCGTCCGCTGCTTTTATTCCCGACGCTGCTTTTGAATTTAAGCGCAGGCGTGCTGTTCGGTCCGTGGTGGGGAATATTATTCTTACTTTTGGGTGGTTTTGGCTGTGCAAGCTTTTGCTATCTTTTAGGACGTTTCGGCGGTGGTAACTGGCTGCTGCGTAATTTTGGCGGCAGCTGGGGTGAACGGCTGACACATTATCTTGTAGGCAGCGGCAGCTTTAAGAAGATGATTATTTTGCGCACGGTGCCGATTTTTCCGTATGATCCGGTGAGTATTATTGCCGGCAGTGTGCGCCTGCCGTTTAAAATTTATGCGGCAGCAACGGTTCTCGGTATGATTCCGGGGGCTATTGCCTATAACTTTTTGGCAGATGCTTTCGGTACGCCGCGTTTTTATGCAGCGTTGGCTGTAACGCTGCTGGCCTTTGGTATACCGTTGGTGTGGTGGCAGAAAAATTCGGCATCGCAGGCGTTGGGCAGTTTAAAAAATTTCGGTAAAGGCAGTGATAATAATGGTAAAGAATACAGAGATTGAATTAAAGCTTTTGCTCAGCAGAGAAGGCTTGGAGAAAATGCTGCAGCTGGATTTTATGCAGCAGGCCATGCGTCCGGACAGCTACAAAAAGCGCCGTCTGGTAAGCACCTATTACGATACTGCGGATATGGCGCTGACGCAGCATGGTATTGCTTACCGTGTACGCGACAAAGGCGATTGCAGCTTTGAAGCGACCGTAAAGACCTCCAAACAAAGCAAGGATGGTCTGAGCGAACGTCTGGAGCTGAATCTGCCGCTGGCAGAAGCAAAGCCTGAGCTGAACGGCTTTGCAGCTCTTGGCCTGGGTTACGAGCTTAGCGAATTGGCTCCTGCCGGAGTCAGAGCTTTGTTTACGGTTGATGTAGAACGCATAACCTATATTCTGGATTATGCCGGTGCTGTAATTGAGCTGGCGATAGATAAGGGCGCAATTCATTGCGGTGAAAAAAGCGACAGCATTGATGAGGTTGAATTTGAGCTTATGAGCGGTACTGTGGATGTGCTGCTGGAGCTTAGGGAAAGAATAGCGTCACAGGTGGAGCTGCGTGCGGAAGAACGCAGCAAGTTTGCACGCGGACTGGCGCTTTTGCAGGCAAAATAAGGAGCGGGACGATGGCTGAATTAATACATTATCTGCATCAACAGAAGGAAGACAATCTTTCCGTTGTTAATCATTATGGCTATGAGCAGGCGGAGAAGGTGTGCCGTTTTCATAGCAGCTTTCCCGAATATACCGTTACGCCTTTAGTGCGTCTGGAAAACCTGGCCAAGCTTTTCGGTGTTAAGGATATTTATGTTAAGGATGAAAGCTATCGCTTCGGCCTGAATGCCTTCAAGGTTTTGGGTGGCAGCTACGCGATTGCCTGCGAGCTTGCTAAGCGTCTGCAGCTTCCTGTGGAGGAGCTTACCTATGACAAGCTTATGGCACCTGAGGTAAAACAAAAGCTGGGCGAGCTGACCTTTGTTACTGCTACCGACGGCAATCATGGCAGAGGCGTTGCCTGGACTGCCAGCCGTCTGCAGCAGAAGGCTATCGTACTTGATGCCTAAGGGAACAGAGCTTGCGCGTCTGGAGGCAATCAGGGATTTCGAAGCCGAAGCATATATTACGGATGTCAACTATGACGATACTGTGCGTATGGCAAGAAAAATAGCTGCTGAATGCGGCGGCATCATGGTACAGGATACATCTTGGGAAGGCTATGAGGATGTGCCTCTACATATTATGCAGGGCTACACTACTATGGGTTATGAAATAGTGCAGCAGCTGCAGGGAGTGCGTCCGACGCATGTCTTTCTGCAGGCCGGAGTGGGCGCTATGGCCGGTGCTGTAGCAGCTTTTTTGGCTGACTATTATAAAGCAGACAAACCGATTATCACTATAGTAGAGCCTGAAAAGGCGGACTGCATTTTTAAAACGGCCAAGGCTGATGATGGAAGGCTTCATAATGTAACAGGTGCTTTGGATTCGATTATGGCCGGTCTGTGCTGCGGTGAGCCCTGCAGTCTTGCCTGGGATATGCTTCGGCGCTATGCAGATAATTTTGCTTCTATGCCGGATGAATTTGCTGCCTATGGCATGCGCGTGTTGGGTAATCCATTAAGTGGTGATACTGCCATTGTTTCAGGTGAAAGCGGCGCAGCAGGGCTGGGCTTTGCCTTGCTGGGCCGTAGTGACGCACATGCCAACTCTCTTCTGCAGCTTGATGAAAGCTCTGTTGTGCTGTGTATTTCTACTGAAGGTGATACAGCGCCGGCAAAATACAGAAGCATTGTCTGGTCCGGAGAATATAGCCTGGATAAGCTTTCCAGTGTCGAAAAATAGCTTAGCGATGCGGCTTACATCTGTTTTTAAAAATAATGCAAATAAATTTATGAAAAGCTGTTGACAAACGGGCCTAAATCCTGTATAATTCTTCTTGTCGCAAACGGATGGGTTCCCGAGTGGTTAAAGGGAGCAGACTGTAAATCTGCCGCGTTTCGCT
>OGXG01001175.1_pt1 | contig 13498 bp, 13 predicted proteins | sample 1576251 | NCBI WGS metagenome assembly OGXG01 (sample SAMEA3541533, study PRJEB24748) | human gut metagenome | biome: human gut; feature: human-associated habitat; material: faeces | place: China | collected 2012
CCGGAGATCGACCCAAGCGCTTACAGCGACAAAGACCTGGACGAGCTCTGCGAGACGCTGGGCAGTTTGGAAAACGCCGTGGTGGTGCTGGGCACCGTGTTTGACCTGGAACGCAATAAGCTCAAGCTGGGCAAGCGGGCGCAAAAGCTCATCAACCAGTGCAAAAAGCTGGGCTTTACCGAGGAGCTGGCCAAACCCAAGCCCTATGAGCTGAAAATCATGATGATCGAGCGGGCCAAGGAGCAGGGAACAAACCTGCCCGAGGGCGCGGCCGGTGCTTTGCTGGAGCGCTGCGGCGAGGACCCGTTTCTGCTGGAAAATGAGGTGGACAAGCTCTGCGCCGTTTCCGGCTACAAGACCGTTACCACGGCCATGGTGGCCGAGATGGGCACTGTCAGCCTGGAAGCAGACGTGTTTGAGATGATCCGGATGATCACGGCCAAAAATGCTACGGGTGCCTGCAAAAAAATGCAGACACTGCTCCGCCTGCAGCAGGAGCCCATTGCCATTACAGCGGCCATGATCGGCAGCTATGTGGACCTGTACCGGGTCAAGCTGGGCGCGGCCCGCAAAAAGAACTACAGTACGGTGTTCAAGGACTTTGGCTACAAGGGCAGCGATTACCGGCTCAAGCGCTCAGCCGAAACGGCGTCGCACTATACGCTGGGGCAGATCGAAGCCTGCCTGCAGGTGCTGTTGGAGCTGGACCAGAGCCTGAAGAGCCAGCCGGTGGAAGAGCAGATCTTGTTGGAAACGGCGCTGTGCCGGCTGGCCATGGCAGGGAGTGGACGATGATGCAGAATGAAATGATCCATACCGGCCGGGTGCTGATCGTGGAGGGCTTTCCGGCGCCGGGTTCACCGCGGATGCTCCTGATCGTGGAGGGCAAATACGATGCCGCCCGCCTTGCGCACCTGACCGATGCCATGATCCTGCTGACGGATGGATTTGGCATTTACAAAGACAAAAAGCGCCAGCAGCTGTTCAAAGCGCTGGCGCAGAAAAACGGGCTGATCCTGCTGACGGATTCGGATGCGGCGGGCTTCCGCATCCGGAACTACATCACGAATCTGGTGGGCGAAAAGAACGTGGTGCAGGCCTATGTGCCCGCCATTCATGGCAAGGAGAAGCGCAAGGAGCAGCCCGGCAAGGAAGGTTTGCTGGGGGTGGAAGGTGTGGAGGATGCCATCGTTCTGCAGGCTCTGCGGGATGCCCTCGGGGCAGGCGCAGCGCCTGCCCGCCCGGAAGGTCGGCAGATCACCTACACGGACCTGTACGAATGGGGGCTCTCCGGCAAGCCGGGCAGCGCAGAGTGCAAGGCAAAGCTGTTGAACGCACTGGGCCTGCCGCCGCGCCTTTCCAAAAAGGAGCTGGTCGAGGCGCTGAACCGGCTGTACACCTTTGAGCAGCTGGACGAGATCCAAGCAAGCGCGCTGACCGAATAAGGATTCCGAGACCGGCACAGGAGAAATGTTTCACTCCTGCGCCGGTTTTTTGTCCCAATGCTGGCGCAGCTGGCACAGCGCGTGGCTTTCCAGACGGGACACATAGCTGCGGCTGATGCCCAGCAGCCCGGCGGTCTCCAGCTGGGTCAGGGGCGGCTGCCCTGCCAGCCCGTACCGCAGCAGTAAGATCTGCCGCTCCCGGGCGGGCAGGGTGTCCAGCAGCTGCCGCAGCCGCCGGACATCCTCCTGCCGCTCACAGCTGTCCTCCATGCAAAAGCCGTCCTGTATCACGTCCGCTAAGGTCAGCGCCGAGTCCCCGTCTGCCTCCAAGGCTTCTTGCAGGGAAACGGTCTGCCCGCTCTTGCGCTCCCGCCGGAACTGCATACGGATCTCGTTTTCAATGCAGCGGCTGGCATAGGTGGAAAACCGCGCCTTGCGTGTGGCATCAAAGGTATCTACCGCTTTCATCAGTCCAATGGTGCCGATGGAAACAAGATCCTCCTGATCGCCCGGCAGGGCGTAATATTTTTTTACGATATGCGCCACCAGCCGCAGATTGTGGCGGATCAGCTTTTCCCGGGCGGCGGCATCCCCGGCGTGCAGGGCGCTGAAAGCGGCGGCCTCTTCCCGGGCTGTGAGCGGACGCGGAAAGCAGCCGCTTTCCAGATGGAGCGCCAGAAACAGAAATTTTGTGGCGAAAAATTGCAGTAAGGTCAGCAGCACACGATATCCCTCCCGGTACATAGTTGTTAGATTGTATGAGCCGGGGCGCGGATAGTTGCCGGAGAAGCCTTTTGTGCGCAGCAGCTTTTCTGCGAGGGAAAAGCGTGGTATATTGAGGGGGATAACTCGGAATTTAGAGGTGTAAGATGGAATATAAAGAATATGGATCAAAGAATAATGATATTATAATTTTATTACACGGTGGAGGTCTTTCTTGGTGGAATTATATAGATGAAATATCCTTGCTTGAAAATGAATTTCACATAGTTATTCCTATATTAGATGGACATTCAGGAAGTGATACAAATTTTACTTCTATTGAAAGCAATGCTCTAGAAACAATAAATTTTATAAATAAAAATTATAATGGAAAAGTAAAACTAATTGGAGGGTTATCATTTTTTATTAGAAATATTATCTAAAAATCCTGATATATGTGAATGTGCTATTATTGAAAGTGCTTTGGTAATGCCAATGGACTTTACCTATAAAATGATAGAGCCAATATTTAATTTATCATATTGTTTGATAAGTAAAAAGTGGTTTTCAAAACTACAATTTAAAAGTTTGAAACTTAAAAAAAGCTTGTTTGCTCTATATTATGAAGATACTTGTAAAATTACAAAAGATAATTTAATTGCTTTTATGAAGTCAAATTCTAATTATGAAGTAAAAAACACTTTATCGCATACTAAAGCAAAGACCCTCGTATTAGTTGGAAGTAAAGAAAGACCTATTATGAAAAAATCAGCAACTAAAATTGTTCATTTAATACCAAATAGTGAACTTGAAGCATTACAAGGATATTATCACGGAGATATTAGCATAAATCATGCAGATGATTATGTTGAAAGAGTAAAGAGGTTAGTTCGTTAAATTCCCATTTATCGAGTGACGAAAACAATACATCCTTCTGCGGACAACCCCAAAACGGTTGTCCGCTTTTTTATACGATGAAATCTGAAAAAAAGACAAAATGCCAAGCAAAACTGAAAAATATCTCATCCTTGCCCGTTACTTTTGGTAGCACAACATGCTTTTAAATATGTACGTTTTTCAATTTCGACTGCTGGGCATCCACCTTTGGTGAGACGACCACGGCCATCGAACTGGCCCCGGAAGGCTATACTTTAATAGGACGATAAACTTGATTGTCCTAAATTGAAAGATTCCATAAGAAAGGAGGTAGAACAAATGCCTAAAGAACCAAAAATCACCGCACTCTATGAGCGTTTGTCAAGAGATGATGATCTTGCTGGTGAATCGAATTCCATCACCAACCAAAAGAAATATCTGGAAGATTACGCCCAAAAGAACGGTTTTAAGAACATCCGCCATTTTACAGATGATGGCTTTTCAGGTGTGAATTTCAATCGTCCCGGCTTTCAATCTCTAATAAAAGAGGTAGAAGCAGGAAATGTCGAAACGCTTATTGTGAAGGATATGAGCCGCTTAGGACGAAATTATCTGCAAGTCGGTTTTTATACGGAAGTTCTGTTCCCACAGAAAAACGTCCGATTCCTTGCAATCAACAACAGCATCGACAGCAACAATGCTTCAGACAATGATTTTGCTCCGTTTTTGAATATTATGAACGAATGGTATGCCAAAGACACGAGTAATAAAATCAAGGCTGTGTTCGATGCCCGGATGAAAGATGGAAAACGTTGCAGCGGCTCTATTCCGTATGGATATAACCGTTTGCCGAACGACAAGCAGACACTTGTTGTTGATCCGGTGGCATCCGAAGTCGTAAAGCGCATTTTTCTTCTTGCGAACGAAGGAAAAAGCCCACGGACAATCGCAGAACTGTTGACAGAGGAAAAAGTCCTGATTCCTGCTGCATACGCAAAGAAATATCACCCGGAGCAGTACAATGGGACAAAGTTCTCCAATCCGTACCTGTGGGGCACCTCCTCCGTAAGAACAATTTTAGGTCGGCAGGAATATCTGGGACACACTGTTTTACGAAAATCTGTAAGCACAAATTTCAAACTTCACAAGAGAAAAGAAACAGATGAAGATGAACAGTACGTTTTCCAGAACACGCATGAACCGATTATATCGCAAGAACTTTGGGATAGTGTTCAGAAACGCAGATGCCGAGTGAATCGTGCTTCTGCTTGGGGAACGCACACCAACCGTTTAAGCGGGTATCTGTATTGTGCCGACTGCGGCAGAAGATTGACCTTGCAAACACACTACAGTAAAAAGGATGGGTCTACTCAATATTCTTATCGTTGTGGTGGATATGCAAGTCGGGTGAATGGCTGTACTGCCCATTCAATCAGTGCCGATAATGTTGAAGCCTTGATATTGGCATCGGTCAAACGCTTTTCGAGATTTGTTCTAAAAGATGAAGAAACCTTCGCTTTGGAACTGCAATCACTTTGGAAAGAGAAACGTGAAGAAAAGCCGAAGCAGAACCAATCGGAATTGAAACGTTGTCAAAAACGCTATGATGAGCTTTCTGCCCTTATTCGTAGTCTGTACGAAAATCTTATGTCTGGACTATTGCCCGAACGACAGTACAAGCAGCTGATGGCACAGTATGATAGCGAGCAGGCAGAATTGGAATCGCAGATGGAAACGATGAAATCCGAAATTGCCGAAGATAAATCAAGTTCCGCTGATATTCGGCATTTCATTTCGCTGATTCGCAAGTGCAAAAATCCAACAGAAATCTCCGATTCAATGTTTGACGAACTTGTCGATAAAATCGTTGTTTATGAAGCCGAGGGTGCAGGCAATGCCCGCACACAAAAGGTTGACATTTATTTCAACTATGTCGGCCAAGTCGATATTGCTTATACCGAGGAAGAACTTGCCGAACTGAAAGCGCAGAAGGAGCAGGAAGAACGGCAGCGCATGGAAAAGCAACGCAAACGTGAAAAAGCCTACCGAGAAAAGCGAAAGGCAAAGAAAATCGCTGAAAACGGTGGCGAGATCATTAAAACCAAAACGTGTCCGCACTGCGGGAAGATGTTTACACCTACGAGCAACCGACAGCTTTTCTGTTCAAGAGACTGCTGGAATCAGGCAAGACAGGAGCAAAAGGAAGCGGCTAGAGAAGCCGAGAGAGGAGGTCATTACTACCGGCAACGTGCCTGTGCCGTATGCGGTCACTCCTACTGGCCTACACACAGCCAGCAGGAATTTTGTTCCGAGGAGTGCAGGAGAATTAACCACAACAGGAAAACCTTGGAATTCTATCACAAGAAAAAAGGAAATTCAAAACCTGACCCAAAAGCAGTCCCAACGCCGAAACCAAAGGAGGATAATGCAGCATGACCACCATGAAAAATTCCATCAATGACAACGCTAACGGTCTGGACTACACCCTTGTCAATGACCACTATCTGCCGAATCTGACCGTAGTAGCCCCGACAGAGCAGCACCCCACCGGGCGGTGGGGCCGCTTACATAAAAGGTATCTGAAAGAACATCATCCCATCCGGTACAATCAACTGCTCCTGTCCGGGAAGCTGGGTAGCTACCTTGCCAAGCTGGATAAGCAAGCCGAGGAACAGCTTGCATTGACCGTCCGGCAGATGCGGGACAGTGCGGTTGGGTGACTTAAGAGAAAGAAAAAAGATACCACATATCGTTGAAAATTAAATTTCAAAATCATTAAAGGAGCTATTCAAATGAAACGAAATCAGAATTTCGACCATAATCACTCTCAAAAACTGCTTTCCTTCCGCTACAACATAGACACCAACCGAGTGGAAGCCCGGTTCACGGATGGCTCTGCCGTCGCCAACAGGATGCCCAACTGCCTCAGAACATCCTCAACCCGCTACTTTACAGTGGGGTTGACACGGAGGATTGAGTGTCATCGTTTTTTCATGGCTACCGCCGAAAATCATTGTAACGTATTTTGTGTTACAAATTGGTCAAGCGAATGATTATGATTAAAATTCTCTTACTCGCACAATAAGTCATTTGATAAACTGGTTAAAATGCCAAATAATTTCAAATCATAGTCCAACACACAACAAATGTGGTATAATAACAATATATTTAATGCTTTAACTGTGTTTGCAAAAAGGAAAAGAAGATAAGTATGGAGATTACATGGTTGAAAAATGAAGATAATGCCATTCAATACGTCTATGCCTCTGCTGTTCCCCAAAAAATACCATTAGACATTTTTAAAGAAATTGTTCAGAGCAGTAAAGAAAACTGTCTACCTGAATTTTATGTGATATCTGAACAGGGAAAGTATATCGGATATATTTTATTATTGGCCGATAAAAAAGAAGACATCCCTAAACCTTTTACATTTCTTGCATGTCATAATGGCGATACTCTGCCAAAAGAAACTCACAAAAAAATATTGGAATTTATCGGCAAACGGTGTCGTGTAAACAACTGGAATAAACTCGCTTGGTTGGCCGAACAAGAAATCCAGCAATTGTGATATCATCGTTTTTTAAGCTATCTCTCTATAAAAACTCCTTAAAGACATAAAGGCAAACTTGAATAAATAAATTTATCTAAAAGCCCCACCTACAATAGATATTCCAAATCGAAGAATCTACTGCAGGTGGGGCTTGTTCTATGTGATAAGCTATTTTGTAAAAATCAAATACGTAGATTATATGGCAGAATCATTTGGTGACACTGAAAGCTAATGTTGCGCCATCAACGACACTATACATATCGCCGTTAGCCGCAGTAGCAATTCCAGTAAACTCAACCTCCCATTTTCCTTTAGAGAGTCCATATTTTACATCTTCCGTACCGATTGTGCCGTATGCAGAAATGGCATGATCAAAGGTTCCAAAGGGTGTACCAAGTTTATTGAAATGCAGGTTACCTTCAAAGGAAACAATTACTGCACCCGGAACGGTAATCGTCCATTGGATATACCCTTCAGACAGATAATCAAGTGTACATGAACCAGCATCGCCCCAGAAGGTTTCGCGAGAAATTGGGACAAGTTTGAATGTTGCAGAGTTTACAGTTGTTCCTTTATCAATTTCGATACTAGATTTTTTGGAAGAAAGTGCTACAACGCCTGGTTCAACTGCAACAGCAGCAGGCATCAAAACTGTGTTGAAAACAACCAACGCAGCACTCGTTCCAGCCATTTTAAGGAATTCATTTCGGGTCATCTTTTTCATGTCGATTTGCTCCTTATATTTTATTGACTGTTACAAGTCACCCAGCTACAATTTGGATTCTTTTTCGCTTAATTCTGCACTGGAATCACCTCTTACAAAATTTTAGTATATTGGCATCATCGTGATCAAAAGCAATATCACTAACAGCCACCTCATCACACTATAAAGCCGCAAATTTTCAACTCAGGTGTATGCTCATCGGCAAATAAATGTGAACCATACGAATGCCGCTGTTAAACAACCTGCCAAAACCACTAAAATACAACTTGCCAACTTTGGCTCAATAGCAACTTTTTGATTTTCGCACAGCGCAAATTTCTGAAGTTCCTGAAATGTTGTTTGATTGACATTGCCGTGTATTGCTTTCCATGCAACGAAATGATTTGTAATCAGAAGATAATCTGAAACGATTCCTACAAAAACAATGGCAAAAAATGCTGCGGAAAAGAACCACATTCCATCGCATTGATTCACCGTCAGGATATCCTGAAGGCTTGCTGGCTTCAATGCCCATAAAGCCACAACATATAGCAATACTTCGCAGAAATCTCTTTGGAGTGGCCCTTTTTGCTTAAAGAATCCCATTACATGTTCTCCCTGTTCTTTGAAGTCACTATCAGCCACCAATGGCCTGATAATAATCCGTTTTAGACCGAATCAAAGAGCCATTTGACTTATATTCCTTGACAGTTTGATGATAGCAATGTGTATAGTAGCTATTGTCATAGGAAAATAGGACTTCATACGTAATAGAAGATATTGTCACTTTATAGCAGTCCGAGGACATACTCTGAAGCATCTGATCGAAAATAAACGATGCTGTAGAAGAAATAACTGCTGCTGGTGTGCTTCCCCATGCAGTTGCTAAAATACTGGCTACATCAGATGCTTTTTTGCATTTACGCAAATCACTAGCATAAACCGTATCGGTTGCACTTGTGCCAACATAGCGGTGCTTGAACTGCGACCCTGTCACCTCGCTTCCAGTGAGTGCAGGAATTTGTGCCAGCTGTCCGTTTTTGTAATTTTGCTGATCTTGATAAATTTCATAGAACAAGCTATAGTCACTTCTTGCAGTTGATGTTGTTGATTCACCAGATGCACCTACAACAACAATGTCCATCACATCATTAGGATGCACCGTACGCGTAATTCGTGTGATACCTCCATCACGAATTGTAAGCTGTTCAACAACATCTTTTCCATTCATCGAGTACGAAACAGAATAATTTGATCCTGTCAAAAGAGATTCGCTATTGCCATGATTTGTTGAATCTGCAAAGGCAATGGGCATAATGGAAGCAACACAAAGCAGCACCGCTAACACGCAGGAAATATAACGCAAATATGTTTTTGTTTTCATTTTGTTTTTTCCTTTCATGCATTCCTATAGAACAACGGACTCTCATCTGTGCATCGGAAACACCTCCGAAGTACACAGATTATCGATGCTCTCACTTTTTCAAGAGATATTTTCCAAATGCAAGGACGCCTAGAATATAGAAAAGCTGACGAACAATCAACATAATGAATGAAAGCAGCTCCAACATAATCGAACAGTTCCTTTTAGAAAATTATCAAGAAATATATCCCGTAAGAGTATCGCTATCTTACCTTTCATATGAATTTCAGTCATGCTCAAGCGATTCCGGGACATCCGGCTGATATGCCGTAAAGCCACAGGTGCTGTTCACGCTCAAGACTGCGAGAGCCATTGCCATAATGCAAGTGACCTTGCTCAAGAGCAACATAATCTTTTTCATTTCTGTTACCTCCGTTTGATATTTTTTAGAGCATTCATCTTCTGAAAACACATGAACGCCCTCGTACCTTAGGATATCTTCGCTTGTTTCTGAAAAAACGGAATGATTGCAAAAATCACTAAAACCCATTTTGAAATGTAGTATACCGTTATACTGCGGGTGTCCGGAAGCACATTGAAAATGGCAAACAGGAAATCTATTGACGAAAGAACAGATGCGACCATCTTATAGCTTAACCGCTTCTTTTTGCCTAAAGGCTTATTCGTTGCTTCTATCGGAGATCCCGAAGAGACAGCCAGACTGCTGAAAGAATCGGACGAAAAGATAGCCGAGTTTAAGGCGACTGTCCGGACGGAAGACTTACTGGTTCCGGCAGAGCTGGAAGTAAGCGGAAAGAATGGCGGATATATTGACTTTGGCGCTCATCCGGAGTATTCCACATTCGGTGAAGTTGGCAAGCAGGCATTTACTGTTGAGTTTTGGGTAAAGCTGAAGGATGTAGAAGGCTTCTTCTATCTGATCTCTACCTTTACGGATGATGATACGAACAATCACGAACGCAAAGGCTGGTGCGTGAATAGCTACAACTATGGTGGCAACAACATGCGTATGACATACGGAATGGGCTTTAATGACCTGATGGAACCTGCCTTCGGATTTGCCACCGTTAATGAGTGGGTACACTTGGCTGTGGTGACGGATGAAACCGGAGTAGACGGCGAGATGAATGGAGGCAGACCTGTCATGACCAAAATGTATATGAACGGTGAACTGAAACTTTCGACCACCTCTCATCAGGATGCTTCCAAACCGTATGCTTCTAACGACAGCAATGTCCCGATGGTGGCATTTGGCGGCATGAGTGCTACAGGCAACCGTATCGGTGATAAAGGTGCTAACGGAAGTATGAAACATCTGCATATCTGGCGTACCGCCAAGACTCAGGATGAAATCCGCCGGTTGATGGAGCATCCGGAGAATGTGACGGGCGAAGAGGACGATTTGGTTTGCGGATGGACTTTCGCGAAGATGGCGCTTGACGACCAGGAAATTAATCTATTTCTGATACAGGGAAGTTCTGTCCAAAGTGTGGTACACCAGTTTCTTCGAATGCAAGAACAACGCAGCAGAATGTTGAAGCAAGGATAAACCAGATACCGCAAACGCCGGTTGATGTTCCACCAACTAGAGATCCATATCATACCATAACCAGTGGCTCTGTCGCAACGAAGAAAAAGAATTGGAAACCAGTTGCAATTACAATTGGATCTATTGTGATTGCTGGTGCAGTTGCAACTACAATGGCTGTAAACGCATTTGCAGCGAAACCAATTCCATCATTGGCACTTGGATTGAATAACTTGGTGAAATCTGAAAAAAATGTAAAAAGCTTTCATATGTCTGCATCGGGATATGCGGAAGGATCTTTAAACATAGATGCAGATGTTGAAATCAATCAGAAAAAGGAACAGTTCTATCTGTATGGCACACTGGAAGAAGACGGTGAAAGTGCTGAATTTGCAGTCTGCATTGAAGGAGATGCAGGTGGTTATTCCGCCATTTATGATGGAGATTGTTATGGAGATTCCATTGACAGCGATTTGCTTCATGAAATGTGGGAAAATTATGAAGAAACAGATATTAAAGACTTCAATGTACAAACATACTTGGAAGATTTGGGATTAGACGATGAACTGAATGCCTATATTGATATCAATAAAGTGGATGATGTCTATCAAAAGCTCTTAAAGCGGCTTAGTAAACGCAGCACGCAAAAAGATTTGGAAAATGCATTGCAAATTGAGACCAGCAAGGAATCTGGGGAACATGTTTATCAAGTTTCTCCGGATGGAACTTCTCTCATCAATACTTCTAATATCCTTCTGGATATTTTTGAGGAAGAAGCAGGAACTGCACTAAGAGGAAATTGGCTGAATGAAATCAGAGGAGAACTGGACAGTATTGATTATGAAGATTTGCGTGAGCTGAATAATTTAGGAAATTTTGAATGGCGTACCAAAAGAAAGATGCTCACAGGATTAAATTATCAGTTTTCTCTTGATGGTGTAAGTATGCAGGCAGATGCAAATTTCACATATAGCAGAAAAAATATCAAAGAAATACAAGCAAACTTTACTTATAATGATAGTTATAATGAAATTAATCTTAATTTTATGATTGATGAAATCAATCATGTGGATAATGTAAAAGATAAAATTTCAAGCGATATGCTGTATGAAATGAATATGGAATAAGCAAAAATGAAGTGTTAAAATCGCTTTTTCTTGCTCAATCTCCCCGATAAAAAATATAAAATCATTCTCAATCAAGGAAACTTTTTCCTGTATCGTAAAATTATCCTGCTGACATCAAAAAGCACTTGAAACAGGCGTAAAACTGCCGAATATTTATCCATCTGCTGACAATGAATCTTAATATACACAAACAACAAAAAACGAATTGCTTTTTCAAAAAAAGGCGGATAAATCATACAAAATCCTCGTATTTCCGGAAGTTTTCTGAAAAACAGTTGCAATTTCAGATCCGATATGCTATAATGAAAACAGTTCATGCATGAATAAAAAGAATAACGCTAAGAAAACGGTGCTTTTGGTTTTGCGTTTGCAGAATACAAAAGGTAAAAGGGAAACCAGTGCAATTCTGGTACGATCTCGTCACTGTAATAGGGGAGTGTTCCGTAATAGATGTCACTGTCGAACGATGGGAAGACGACGGAATCATGTTGAGCCTTGAGTCAGGAAACCTGCCGTTTTTTGTACAGGAATCAAGATTCCAGATCACGAGGCATTGATCGTACAGAAACACTTTTAAATGGTGTTTGTTTCGGTATGCTTTCGGCTCATTTTTGAGCAGAAAGCTTTTTTATTTCCTCTGTTTTGTTTTCCTGATTTTCCTTGATTGTTTAGAAGGAGAATATATGATGAAAAAAGTAACTATTTTTATGCTTTCTTTGGCAATGACCGCTGCAATGTTGTCCGGATGCTCCAGCAACAATGATAGTTCCAGCAGTTCTACAGCAGAAACAACAACTGCTGCTGAAACAACTGTTGCAGATGAAACAACAGAAACAGAAGCTGCTGAAGAAACTTCTCAGGAGGAAACTGTGGACGAAGAAGAAAATTATGATACTGGTGATGCATCCTTGGATAACATCCGCAATCAGGATGAAATCGGTGAACAGGAACTGTTGGTACTGAGCTTTGGTACAAGCTACAATGACAGCCGCCGTCTGACTGTCGGTGCAATTGAAAATGATTTGGAAAAAGCATTCCCAGATTTTTCTGTTCGCCGTGGTTTTACTTCCAACATCATTATTGACCATGTCAACAAACGGGATCACATTCTGATTGATGATGTAGACGCTGCAATGAATCGTGCTGTAGATAATGGCGTAAAGACACTGGTTGTACAGCCGACACACCTGATGCACGGTTTGGAATATGATGAACTGGAAGAAGAAGTTGGCAACTATGCGGATGCATTCGACCAGGTTGTATTTGGCGAACCGCTGCTGAGCAGTGATGACGACTTTGCAAAGGTAGAAAAGGCAATCACCGAATGGACAGCCGAATATGATGATGGAAAGACTGCCATTTGCTTTATGGGTCACGGTACAGAAGCAGATTCCAATGAAGTTTATCAGAAGATGCAGGATTTGCTGACCAAGGATGGTTATGCAAACTATTTTGTTGGAACAGTAGAAGCAACGCCGTCTTTGGAAGATGTTCTGGCAAAGGTACAGGCTGGCGATTATGAACGGGTTGTACTCGAACCGCTGATGGTTGTTGCTGGTGACCATGCAAATAATGATATGGCTGGCGATGAAGATGGTTCTTGGAAGAAGGCCTTTGAAGATGCTGGTTATCAGGTAGAATGTCTGGTTCGTGGTCTGGGTGAAAACGAAGCCATTCGTCAGATTTATGTAGAACACGCACAGGCAGCGATTGACTCTCTGGCAAAGAACTAATTTCCCCTCTTGTTGATTTTGTTCATTGGATGAAAATAATAGAAAGCGGTTCGGATTTTACCGACCGCTTTTTTGTGAAAGGAACCTTTATGAAAAAACGAATTTTTTCAATGCTGTTGGCATCTTGCTTTTTGCTGATTGCCTGCTCTGGCTGCGGAGATACAAGCGAATCCAGTACCGCCAGCACAGAAGCAGCTACAACTGCGGAAACTGTTGAAACAGCAGAAACCGTACAGGTGGTACAAGATGGCATGCAGCCGATTTTTGGCAGCGACATCAAAGACGGCACGTATGAAATCACAGTGGATTCCAGTTCTACGATGTTCCGAATTACTGCCTGTCAGCTGACTGTAAAGGATGGAACAATGACTGCGGATATGACCATGGGCGGTACAGGATACCTCTATTTATATATGGTCCGGAATCAGAAACATATATTTCAAGAATCAT
>OGXG01001179.1_pt1 | contig 13484 bp, 9 predicted proteins | sample 1576251 | NCBI WGS metagenome assembly OGXG01 (sample SAMEA3541533, study PRJEB24748) | human gut metagenome | biome: human gut; feature: human-associated habitat; material: faeces | place: China | collected 2012
CGTCTTTTGTGCAAGTTGGTCTAACAGAATTGTTAGCAGAAACAGGTTTGTGACCTTTTGCATCAATTTTCTCTTGCTTAACAAGAACAGCATTACAAACTGAGCAGTGCTTACCCTCTGTTAAACCTGATTGAGTGCAAGTCGGTGCTACCGCTTCATCAATTACTTCTGTATGACCTAATGCTTTTACATAATCATCTTTATATGTGTCACCGCAATTTTTACATTTATAAATTGTATATCCCTGTTCGGTACAGGTCGGTGCTACAACATTTTTAATATATGAATGTCCAAGCTTTGTACCTTCTTTTGTAACAACATCCTTATGGTTACATACCTTACAAATTCTTACGCTATATTCATCTTCTGTACAAGTAGCCGGATGTACTGTCGTCTCTCCGTATTGGTGACCTGTTGGAGATTTAACATTGTTATAAAATTTTTCACCATCTTTGTTTTGGTAAAGTGTGTAACCAAATTCAGTACATTTAGGTGGAACTGTTTCAACTAAAGTATATCCTGAAGGTACTGTATATGATGTGTCTACTTTTTTTTCATCGCCGCATTTGCTGCAAACGATTTTCTTTTCAGCTTCAAAATACTGATAGTTATGGCCTGTTGCCTTAATTACTTCACCGCCGGTATGCTTTCCGCACTTTGAGCATTCATATTCAGCTTCTTTACCGTCTGCTGTACAGGTAGCTTCTTGTTTTTTCGATACTAAAATTGAATAATCGTGCTTAAGAGCAGGAATTACATCGCCGCCTATTGTATCACCGCAGTTTTTACATCTCTTTTCTTCAGTTTTACCTGGAGTTTCGCAAGTGGCATCAACCTTTGGCGAAACAACTTCATAATCATGGCCTTTTTTCTTTTCGCCTACTTCAGTTTTTATTCTGTGGCAAACTGAACATTCGTATACAATCTGTTCGTCCTGTGTACATGTTGCAGGTGTCGAAGATTTCTTTACATAATGGTCATCACACAAAGCCCAATCTTTATATCCGCATTCTGAACAGGTGCGGATATGACCGTTTTTACCATCTTGTGTAATTTGTGAGTATGCGCCATAATTATGCGGCGTTTTTTTTGCCGGTACTATTTTCTTTTCAAAATAGTCAACATTTGCACTTGCAGTTTTTTCAACAGCAGGCTGCCATTCAAATGTTACAGTGCAATGGCCTGTTTCATCACGATCTTCATAACTATCACTGAGAACAGGTACAACTATTTTATCTCCTGCTTTATAATAGTTATCTGAAAGAAGATCTGTATTTGAATTTGTAAACTTAATGCGATATTGCTTACTGTTTTCAAGCTTAAGTTTTGCTTTTTCATAAGCACTAACGCGATTTTTAATATCGTTTGTACAATTTGCAACTCTAACTGCAGTGTCTGATATATCGGTTGCATCCTTACCGTCATTTTGGTTAAAAGATGAATTCGGGTCACAATCATACAAATCCTGTATTGCTTTGTAATACTCATTAACTGCATCAGGAGTATACAATGTCTGGTCAAAACTTTCCAAATCTTTTGCAGCTTCTTTTGCAGCTGTAACAATCGGCTTATAGTTTACAACATAAATTGTTGAACTTGACTGTCCTGAATTATTATCATAAGCAGTTGTAAAATCTACATTACTTGAATTTGTTGTCCAATAAAGTTTTTTAGCCAAAAAACCGTCTGCGATAAAAGAAGCGTCATTATCAATATTTGAATCAATATGAAGAAAACTTGCCAAATTTCTCTTGCCACGGTCATTACCGAAATTGTAGAATTGATTAGCGTTTTCACCACTGCTGATAAATTCAGTTAAAACCTTTGCTTCAAAACCAAATGGTGTATTATTACCGTACATATTGGCGTTGAAGTTTTGATTTTGTTCAGTTGAAGTTTTACTTCCGCGCCAAGTATCAGCATAGAAATTTGCACTGTGAGCCGGCGAAGTGGCATTAGATATACGCTCACTGTCATATGGTGCAGCATAGTAAATTGTTCTATTACCATCAAATAGAGTGTTAGCTGAATTTTGAGCTACACACATAATCGGTATATAAGCATCAGTCGTGCCATCCCACATAAGTACAGCTGACGGATAAAAAGTCATAAATTCCAAATAATTACTTTGAAATCGCAAGCAGTTATTTTCGCAGTTATAAGCGCTCGGCCAATAAAGTACATTTGAAGACGGAGCATATGATGGTTTATGAGATTTACCGTCTGATGAGCTTAATTCATTAACCTCGGCACTGTTACTCCAAAAAACTTCACTCAAACCCGTCTTTGGTGTAAAGGTTGTTGACGGAGCTGCATGGTACTTTTTGTTTGTTTCGTCAATGTTTGAGCTTACGCTCTTTACCGTAGCCGCAGATGCAGTAACAGCTGTAAAAGGAGTTACAGTCATTATCATTATAAGCGACATAAGGCATGCAATGGTTTTTTTGAATATAAACATAGATTATTCCTCCCACATATAATAATATATTTAACATACTAGCATATTAAATTGATTTTTGCAACATTTTGTACACAAGTTTTTCATAATATGACGCATTTTTATACATATTTTTGTACAAACAATGCATTTCGTACATAAATCAGGACTGAAACGACAAAAAAGTGCCACCGAAGTGACACTTTTAATATATCTGTTAATTAAACAGGGTGAACTTTTGATTCAAAGTCTTCATGCTTACCGTCAAGATTGTATTTTTTATCTCTTCTCTTTTGGAAGAACTTAACTGCAACCTGACCGAACTGGGCATATGAAAGAACATCTTCTTCCTGCTCATAATATTCTTTAATTTCATCCTTGAAATCATCAATTTTATCATGAATAAGGTCAGCAGGGCGGCAGGTGATAATTTCATCGTCGCCTACAATCTTCTTCTGGAATTCAGGGTCAATATCACAAGGTGTTTTACCGTACTTACCGGCAACCATATCCTTAAATTCCTTGGTTACCATCTTATATCTTTCACCCATAATAACATTGAAAACAGCCTGTGTACCAACGATTTGAGATGTAGGAGTAACAAGCGGTGGGTAACCTGAATCTTCCCTTACTCTCGGAACTTCGGCAAGAACTTCATCAAGCTTATCTGCCTTGCCTGCCTGCTTAAGCTGTGATACAAGGTTAGAAAGCATACCGCCCGGAACCTGATAAAGAAGAGTATTAGCATCAACACCAAGCATTTTAGGGTCAAGAAGACCTGATTTAAGATACTTTTCACGAAGCGGTGTGAAGAAATCTCTGATTTCTGAAAGAGCCTTAATATCAAGACCCGTATCATACTCTGTACCTTTAAGTGCGGCAACCATTGATTCGGTAGCCGGGTGAGAAGTACCCATAGCAAGCGGACTCATAGCAGTATCAATTACATCAACACCTGCTTCAATACCCTTAAGGTGAACCATAGAAGCAAGGCCTGAAGTATAGTGAGAGTGAAGCTGAACAGGAATATCAACTGTACTTTTAAGTGCTTTAACAAGGTCATAAGTTCCGTAAGGAGTTAAAAGACCTGCCATATCTTTAATACAGATTGAATCTGCACCGGCGTTTTCAAGTTGCTTTGCATAATTGCAATAATAATCAATATCAAAAACAGGGCCGGTGGTATATGAAATAGCAGCTTGAACATGACCGCCGTATTTCTTGGCTGCATCAATAGCTGTTTGAAGGTTACGAACATCGTTAAGAGCATCAAATATTCTTAAAATATCAATACCGTTATCAATACTCTTTTTTACAAAATAATCAACGAGTTCATCAGAATAATGGCGGTAGCCGAGCATATTCTGACCTCTGAAAAGCATTTGAAGCTTTGTGTTAGGACATTTTTTACGAATAAGACGAAGCCTATCCCAAGGGTCTTCATCAAGGAATCGAAGACAACTGTCGAAAGTTGCACCGCCCCAACATTCAAGTGAGTGGTAGCCGATTTTATCCATTTTTTCGAGGATGTCTTCAAATTCGTCAGTTCTCATACGAGTTGCAATCAAAGACTGATGAGCATCACGGAGAACTGTTTCAGTAATACCGATTTTAGCCATTTATGACACCTCTTAGTTTAATGTAATGATAACCTGGCCTGCTTCAACGCTGTCACTCTTTGAAACATTGATTGATGCAACAGTACCATCCTGTGGAGCAACGATTTCATTTTCCATTTTCATAGCTTCAAGAATGCAAAGAACTGAACCGCTTGAAACTGAATCGCCTACTGAAACCTTAACATCAAGGATAGTACCAGGCATAGGAGCTTCAACCTTAACTGAACCTGCTGAACCCTGAGCTGCCGGTGCAGGTGCTGCGGCAGGAGCCGGTGCAGCAGCAGGAGCCGGAGCAGGTGCAGCAGCAGGAGCCGGTGCTGATACAGGAGTTGTAGCATTTGCACCTTCCTGAACTGTAACATTATAAGCTGTACCGTTTACGGTAATTGTATAGTTTTTCATATTTTAATCCTCCATTATTTAACAGAATGTTTTCTTGGTAAAGTATTTTCTCTTTTACCTGCAAGAATATCAAGTGCAGAAATAACTTTTGCACGGGTATCGGCAGGAGCAAAAATATCATCAACTGCGCCACAAGCTGCGGCAGTAAATGGTGAAGCAACCTTTTCAATATATTCTTTTTCAAGGTCTTGCTTGCTTTCGCCGTTTGCAAGTCTGTCATTAAATAAAAATTGAACAGCAGACTCGGTAGGAAGCGGAGAAGCAACACTCTTATCCCAAGCGAAAGTAAAGTCTGCATTTGAGCCTTTACCTGCAAGAACAATATATGCAAGGCCGACTGCATTGCCTGTAATTACAGAAATTTTAGGTGTAGTTGCAGTTGCATAAGCACTTGTAAGTTTAGTAAATGCTGTAAGGCATTGATTTTCCTTGCCCGGCTTATTAACAGTACCGTTTGCATTAACCAAAGTTACAACCGGAATTGAATAAGCATCGCAAAGCTTAACCATAGCTTCAGCCTTATAAGAACAGCAAGGGCAAATAGGTTCACCTTCAAATGCAACAAAGCCTACTGTTGTACCCATAACTGTTGCAAGAGCTGTTTTACATTTCTTTTCTGAATATCCGCCCTTAAGTTCAACTACTGAATTTGCATCTGCAATACTGTTAATAACAGCCATTGCATCATCACCGTCATTTGCAAAAGTGCTTGGTGCTTCAAATTCAAAAAGAGGAGAAGGGGCAAGGTTATTTGACGGAAGAAGCGAAGCAAGATTTTTAACCTGTGCCACTGCATCTTCAAAAGTATCGCAAAGAATATCAACAGTTCCCGCTTCATAGCTTTCTTCGGCAGTAACTTCACTTGGAGCTGTTACATAAAAATCAGCATCCTTAACCGCTACTACAACATCAGCCATATTTGCAATAAGAGCAGATGTGCCGAGGCAAGAACCTGCAACAATTGAAATTTGAGGGCATACGCCGCTCATTGATGTTGATGCTTTAACAAGATCACCGTAAGCATTCATAACTTCAAAACCTTCGGTAAGCTTAACACCATTTGAATCATACACGCCGATGACCGGACAACCGGTTTTTAAAGCGAGTTCATAAATCTTTTTAATTTTAGCACACTGTGCAACACTTACAGCACCGCTGTCAACAGTTACATCCTGTGAAAATGCATAAACTGCACACTCATTAACTGTTCCGAAGCCGGCAACAACTTCAACTGAGCCGTCAGCTGATTTAGCATAAGCATCAATTTCAGTAAATGAACCGTCATCAAAAAGTGCTTCAAGTCTTTTAAGTGCTTTTGAGTCGTTCACTGTTTTGTCCTCCTTAAATTGTGACAGAGCATTTATGAAAAATTTAAAATATTCCAAATTTGCCTATTATAGATTTTAACACTTTGGGATAGCAATATCAATATTTTTTATAAATTTTATTATATTTTGCCGATTTTGTTAAAAAATTATTTAATATATTAGTGGCATTTGAGCATAAAATAAAAAAATCAAGACTTGGACCGTGAAGTCCAAGCCTTGATTTAATGATATAAGGGAAATATTATATCTGTCTTTATTACTCGCTGAAAAGCGGAGTTGAAAGGTATCTGTCACCTGTATCAGGTAAGAGAGCAACAATTGTTTTGCCCTTATTTTCAGGCCTTTTAGCAAGTTCTTTCGCTGCCCAGAGTGCTGCGCCGCTTGAAATGCCGACAAGTACACCCTCTTGCTTAGGAAATGCCTTACCTGTTGCAAATGCATCTTCGTTTTCAACTGCGATGATTTCATCGTAAATATCTGTATTAAGAGTATCAGGAACAAAGCCTGCGCCGATACCTTGAATTTTATGAGGGCCTGCTGTACCCTTTGAAAGAACAGGTGATGTAGCCGGTTCTACTGCGACTACCTTTACATTAGGATTTTGGCTCTTAAGGTATTCGCCGACACCTGAAAGTGTACCACCTGTGCCTACACCTGCTACGAAAATATCAACTTTGCCTTCGGTATCGTTCCAAATTTCAGGGCCTGTTGTTGCCTTATGAGTTGCAGGGTTTACAGGATTGGTAAACTGGCCTGCAATAAAGCTGTTTGGAAGTTCGCTTGCAAGTTCTTCTGCCTTTGCGATAGCACCCTTCATACCCTTTGCACCGTCTGTCAAAACAAGTTCGGCGCCGTATGCTTTCATAAGATTTCTTCTTTCAACGCTCATAGTTTCAGGCATTGTGATAATGAGTTTATATCCCTTTGCAGCAGCTACACTGGCAAGGCCGATACCTGTGTTACCGCTTGTTGGTTCAATAATAACTGAATCTGCTTTAAGCTTTCCTGTTTTTTCTGCGTCTTCAATAATTGCCTTTGCAATTCTGTCTTTAACAGAACCTGCCGGATTGAAATATTCAAGCTTTACAAGAACTGTTGCTTCAAGATTGTTTTCTTTTTCAAAATTCTGTACCTCAAGAAGTGGTGTTTTACCAACGAGGTCAAGTGCTGATTTATAAATAGCCATAATAAATAATCTCCTTAAATTTAATCAAATAATTTAGAATTTAAAATTAGTCGATTGCGGCGAAAGCTTCGTCGAGATCGTGAATAATATCGTCAATATGCTCTGTACCGATAGAAAGTCTGATTGTATTAGGCTTAATATCCTGTTCTGCAAGTTCTTCAGGGCTAAGCTGACTGTGTGTTGTGGTTGCCGGATGAATAACAAGTGATTTAACATCTGCTACATTTGCAAGGATTGAGAAAATCTTTAAGCTGTCAATAAACTTCTTGGCTTCTGCTTCTCCGCCCTTAATTTCAAATGTGAAGATAGAACCTGCACCGTTTGGAAAATACTTGTTATAAAGTTCTTTATATCTTGGGTCAATGCTTGGATGATTAACCTTTTCAACTTTAGGGTTATTAACAAGATATTCAATAACTTTCTTTGTGTTTTCAACATGGCGTTCAACACGAAGTGAAAGTGTTTCAAGACCTTGAAGAAGAAGGAATGCATTGAACGGTGAAATTGTAGCACCGGTATCACGAAGAATGATTGCACGAATGTATGTTACAAATGCTGCCGGGCCAACTGCTTCTTGGAATGAAATGCCGTGATAGCTTGGGTTAGGGTCGGAAATTTGTGGGTATTTGCCACTTGCTTTCCAATCGAAATTACCGCTGTCGACGATTACACCGCCCAAAGTAGTACCGTGACCGCCGATAAACTTAGTAGCACTGTGAACTACAATATCTGCACCGTATTCAATAGGTCTTAAAAGATAAGGTGTTGCAAATGTTGAGTCAATAACAAGAGGAATGTTATGTGAATGTGCAATATCTGCAAGCTTTTGAATATCAATAAGATTTGAATTTGGATTGCCGAGTGTTTCAATAAAGATTGCTTTTGTGTTATCCTGAATTGCATTTTCAAAATTAGCAAGGTCATCAGGGTCAACAAAAGTTGTTGTTACACCAAACTGTGAAAATGTATGTTCAAGATAGTTATAAGTACCGCCGTAAATTGTTTTTGCTGATACAATGTGGTCGCCTGCCTGTGCAAGAGCTTGGAAAGTATACGCAAGTGCTGCTGCACCTGAAGCTGTTGCAAGAGCAGCCACACCGCCTTCAAGAGCTGCAACTCTCTGTTCAAAAACATCTTGTGTTGAATTGGTAAGTCTGCCATAGATATTGCCTGCATCTGCAAGGCCGAATCTTGCCTGTGCGTGATCGCTGTTTTTAAATACATATGAAGTTGTTTGATAAATAGGAACTGCTCTTGAATCTGTTGCCGGGTCCGGTTCTTCCTGACCTACATGAAGTTGAAGTGTTTCAAAATGATATTTATATTCTGACATAATGTTAATTTCCTTTCGATGTTAAAATTAGTTTTTAAATTTGTAATAAGTATTAAAGCTAAAATAATTTATGATTTTACATATAACATCGAAAGCACATTCGTTGATTTTTAACATTAGCGACTGTTAGTTTGCTGCAAATTTTATTCATAACAATCTCTCCTTAAATATTTCCCTTATTACCTACGAGGTTTGTAGGTTATCTCTGTGATGACTACACTATACAACACATTACCTATTTTGTCAATAGGTTTTTAGTGTTTTTTTTAATATTTTTTTCAAAAGACAGAAAAATGCCCGAAAAACCTTGTGTTTTCGGGCATTTAGTTTTTTGATATTTTCAATTATTTAAGCACAAAGCCTACTTTTTTCATAACTTTATCAAGTGTGCGCTGGGATACACGCTGTGCCAAATCAGCACCTTGAGTCCATTTTTCCTGAAGATAAGCTTTATCTTTCATAAGTTCATTATAACGCTTTTGAACAGGTTCAAGCTCGGCAACAACTGCTTCACCTACTGCGGTTTTAAAATCACCGTAGCCTTTGCCGGCAAATTCACTTTCAATAGCATCAAATGTTTTGCCTGTAACTGCTGAATAAATTGACATAAGGTTATTTATTCCGTCTTTACCCTCGGCATAGCGAACACTCATTTCACTGTCGGTTACAGCACTCTTAAACTTTTTCATAATAACATTAGGTTCATCTGTAAGATAAACTGTACCTTTAGGGTTAGGGTCTGACTTACTCATCTTTCTTGTAGGGTCAGCAAGGCTCATAACCTTTGCCGCAGTTTTGGTAATATACGCTTCAGGAACAGTGAATACATTACCATATATACCGTTAAAACGCTCGGCAATATCCCTCGTGATTTCAAGATGTTGCTTTTGGTCAACACCAACAGGAACAACATCTGCCTGATAAAGAAGAATGTCTGCTGCCATAAGTGAAGGGTAAGTAAAAAGACCTGCATTTACATTATCCGAGTGTTGCTGTGACTTATCCTTAAACTGTGTCATTCTGCTAAGCTCACCAAATTGAGTATAGCAATTAAGTATCCAAGCAAGCTGCGAATGTTGCGGCACATGTGACTGAATAAAGAGAATACTCTTATCAGGGTCGAGTCCGGTAGCCATAAGTAAGGCATAAAGCTGGGTAGTTTGAGTTCTGAGCTTTTGCGGGTCTTGCCTTACGGTAATTGAGTGCAAATCGGCAATGCCGAACACTGTATCAAAATCATCTTGGAAATCTTTCCAGCCACGCATTGCCCCGAGATAATTGCCCAAAGTAGGCACAGAGGTAGGTTGGATAAGTGAAAGACTTCTTTTTTTGCGTTCTTTTTTAATTTCTTCTGCCATTGTTTTTCTCCGATTATCTATATAATTTAGCTACTTCGCCCAAAGCCTTAACACCGTTTATAATACCGTCATCGGTAGGGGTTGAGAAATTAAGGCGAATGTAGTGCGATTCCTGTGTATCATCCATTAAAAATGCATTACCCGGAACGACTGCAACATTCTTTTCAACTGCTTTTTTAACAAATTCAAGCATATTTACATTATCAGGCAATTTGCACCAAACAAAAAGTCCGCCTTCCGGCTTAACATATTCTACAAAATCGCCAAGATGTTCATCAATACATTCACACATAAGATTAAGCTTATTTCTGTAAATGCCCTGAATATGCTTAATATGAGCATCAACATCATAGTTTTTAAACCATTCATCAACAATCATTTGATTAAGGCAAGGTGTATGCACATCGGAAGCCTGCTTGCCTACCGTCATTTTAGCCATAACCGTTTTAGGCGAAATGCAATAAGCAACACGAAGACCCGGTGAAAGAATTTTAGAAAACGAGCCGGCATAAATAACTATTCCGTCCTCATCCATTGATTTAATAGTAGGAAGCGGAGTACCGCTGACTCTTAAATCACCGTAAGGGTTATCCTCCAAAACCATAACACCGTACTGTTTAGCAAGTGCATAAAGCTTCTTTCTCTTTTCCAAAGACATTGTAACACCCGAAGGGTTTTGGAAATTAGGAATTGTATATATAAACTTTGCATTTTTTGTAGATTTGAGTGCTTCTTCAAGCATAGCGATATTGATTCCGTCTGCTTCAACAGGCACACCTTTAAGCTTACAGCCGTAAGAACGGAAGCAATTAAGCGAACCGATAAATGACGGTTCTTCACAAATAACGGTATCCCCTTCGTTACAAAGAACTTTGGTAGTTAAATCCATAACCTGCGTTGCGCCTGAAACAATAAGCACATCGTCAAAGTCCTTGCCGATATTTTCATGATTTTTCATCCACTTTTTAACTGTATCACGCAACGGCTGATAGCCCTCGGATACGCCGTACTGAAGTGCATCAATAGGGCGGGAATCAAGTATATCTGCCGCAATTGCCCTTACCTCTTCAACAGGGAAAGCATCCGGTGCCGGATTACCTGCTGCAAGTGGGATAATTTTAGGGTCTGCTGTTGCTTTAAGTATTTCTCTGATAGCACTTGGCTGGAGAGAAGAAATTTTGTCAGAAAATGTATAGTCCATTGTTTTGCCTTCTTTTTATATTTAAGCAATCAACATAGAAATAAATTTTGCAAGAATTTCTGCATTGTTTGCTTTTGAATTTTCAACATATTCGCTTTTAAATTTATACAACATATCAAAATCATAGCTGTTTGATTTAATTGCATTCACAAGAGCTTCTGCATCTTCAAAAGTCGCGCTTGGCATTTCCTCTTTAAGATTAACATTTATTCCCCGTTCTTTTGAATATTCTTCATAATCGGGTACAAAGAAATAAAGCGGTTTCATCAAAACGCTAGCTTCAAAAGCACAAGCCGAATAATCGGTTATTATAACATCGGCAATTTTCATCAAATCATATGTTGAAAAATCACCGCTGTAAGAAAATTTATCCTCAATCTTAATTTTAGAGAACAGAGGATGAGCACTGATTATTAAATGATAATCAGCAAGTTCGTCAAATTCAACCTTAAGCTTTTCTGCTACATAAGCATCTCTTTCACGAAAAGTAGGAAGATAAAGAACAATTTTTTTATCACTTAAAGCCGGATTTTCTGTAAAAAAGCGGGAAGCACAGCCGTTATCAGTTAATATATCGTCAACCCTCGGCAGTGAGCAAATCTTAATTTTAGAATTATCACAGCCAAACGCTTCCATATAAAACTTCGCTGTTTTTTTACTCGGTGCAAGAACATAATCATAATTTTTATGCATACACATAGCACGGCTGATTTTTTCATCCCTGCCCTCTTTTGTACCGACACTTTGAAGCCCAAACTTTTTGAGTGCGCCCAAAGCATGCCACATTTGAATAACTTTAAGGCTCTTTTTATGCTTCAAGCAAGAAACAGTAATTGAATAAGTATCAATTATTGCTACCTTTGATGTTGCAAGATAATACATATCACCTATTATTGAAAAGCAATATGCAATTTTTCCCGGCAAGCTTTCAGGTATCATTTTAAGCCTGAAAACCTGCTCGGTATTTGGACATTCATTATTTATTGCTTCTTCAAGAAGCTTCATATCAAGGCTTTTATCATTGCTTTGCCTTGAAAGATAAACTATTCTGTTTTTAGTTTTAAAAAGCTTAATGGGAGCATAAATAATTTTAAGTAATATTTTTAATATTTCAATCAATAAGACTTTCATATTATCACTTCTTTAATTATTCATAAAGAGGATATTTTGCACAAATTTCGGCAACACCGTTTGTGATATATTCCTTTTGATTATCAAAATCTGTAACAGCAAGAGTAATGTACTCTGCAATTTTATCCATATCATCAGTATTAAGACCCCTTGTAGTAGCGGCAGGAGTACCGATACGAACACCGGATGTAACAAACGGTGAAAGAGGTTCATTAGGAACAGTATTTTTATTAAGAGTAATATGAACATCATCAAGTCTGTTTTCAAGCTCCTTACCTGTTACACCTGTACCCCTAAGGTCAAGAAGGCAAAGGTGATTATCAGTACCGCCCGAAACAAGCTTCATTCCTCTGTTCATAAGTCCGTTTGCAAGAGCCTTTGCGTTTTCAACAACTCTCTTTTGATAATCAGCAAATTCAGGCTTAAGAGCTTCGCCGAAGCAAACTGCCTTACCTGCAATAACATGCATAAGAGGGCCGCCCTGTGTACCCGGAAATACTGCTGAATTAAGCTTTTTAATAAGATATTCATTATTGCAGAGAATAAGACCGCCGCGTGGACCTCTTAATGTTTTATGAGTTGTAGTTGTAACAACATCGGCATATGGAATAGGTGACTGATGAAGTCCTGCAGCAACAAGGCCTGCAATATGTGCCATATCTACCATAAACATTGCACCGTTTGCGTGTGCAATATCAGCCATTGTTTTAAAATCAATTTCTCTTGGATAAGCGGAAGCACCTGCAACCACAAGTTTAGGTTTAACTTTATTAACTTGCTTTGCAAATTCCTTGTAATCAATAAATCCGTTTTCATCAACACCGTAAGGAACAAAGTTGAAATACTTACCGCTGATATTAGCAGGTGAACCGTGAGTAAGGTGACCGCCGTTATCAAGGCTCATACCCATAACTGTATCACCCGGCTTAAGAAGTGCAAGGTAAACAGCAGTATTAGCCTGCGCACCTGAATGAGGCTGAACATTAGCAAAATTGCATTTAAAAAGCTCACACGCTCTTTTAATAGCAATGTTTTCAACAATATCTACATATTGGCAACCGCCGTAATAACGCTTTGCCGGCAAGCCCTCGGCATACTTATTTGTAAGAACACTGCCCATAGCAGCCATTACCTGAGGGGAAACAAGGTTTTCCGAAGCAATAAGTTCAATATTATCACGCTGGCGTTTTAATTCAAGTGCCATTGCGTCTGCAACTTCCTTATCCGTTTCGGCAACTTTACCGATTGAATCATAATAATCCGAATACATAATAAAATCCTCCTGAATATTTATACAAATTTATATAATTATACACATCTATAATATCATATAATAAGTAAATATACAACATCAAATTAAAAAATAAGCATACAAATATAATTTGTATGCACCAGCGTGTAGAAAAAGCTAAATTATAAAGTTCTACACGCTGGTAGATTTTGAGAAAGTGAGATAAATTTTGTATTTTGCGAGTGGGAGCTGTACGAG
>OGXG01001183.1_pt1 | contig 13475 bp, 17 predicted proteins | sample 1576251 | NCBI WGS metagenome assembly OGXG01 (sample SAMEA3541533, study PRJEB24748) | human gut metagenome | biome: human gut; feature: human-associated habitat; material: faeces | place: China | collected 2012
GGACGTTTATGACGACCTCGTTTACCATCTGCTTCAACTCATCCAGAAAAGTACGTACAAATGCTGCTGCGGGATTTGGGCAGACTGGACGACACCGAAAAGCGAATGAATGTTTGTCCGCTGGGCAGCGGTGCTCTGGCAGGAACAACTTACCACATCAATCGGGAACAGACCGCAGAACTGCTGGGCTTTGATGCTCCGATGGCAAACAGTTTGGATGGCGTTTCTGACCGAGATTATTGTATTGAACTGGCAAACGCCATTTCTCTGATTATGATGCATCTTTCTCGGTTCTCCGAAGAAGTCATTCTGTGGTGCTCTTGGGAATTTAAGTTCATTGAATTGGACGATGCTTTTGCAACTGGCTCTTCCATCATGCCGCAGAAGAAAAATCCGGATATCACAGAATTGATTCGGGGTAAGACTGCTCGGGTTTACGGTGATTTGCAGACGTTGCTCGTGATGATGAAGGGCACACCGCTGGCATATAACAAGGATATGCAGGAAGATAAGGAAGCCATTTTCGATGCAGTCGATACCGTGAAGCTGTGTCTGGAAACTTTCATTCCGATGATTGCAACCATGACCGTTCGGAAAGATAATATGCGTGCAGCTGCTGCAAAGGGCTTTATCAATGCAACCGACTGTGCAGATTATCTGGTAAAGAAGGGCATGCCATTCCGGGATGCTTATAAGATTTCTGGTACACTTGTTGCGAAGTGCATTCGGGAAAATCTGACCCTCGAAACTCTGCCGCTTGAAGCCTATCAGGAAATGACACCGCTGTTTACAGAGGATATTTATGATGCCATCAGCTTGGAAACCTGTGTAAAGGGCAGAGTTTCTCAGGGTGGCCCTTCTCCGAAGGCAGTTGCTGTTCAGTTGGAACAGGTCAAGAATATTTTAGCAAGCTGGGAATAAGTAAAAATTGCAATGAAAAATCGATTAAAATGGATTGTTCCGCTCTGCCTGCTCGCTGTGCTGGTGTTGGTGCTGGGAGAATGCTTGATTGGTCTGGTCTGGAATCTGGGTATGACAGCTTCTAGAATCTGGCTGATTGTTGTGATTCTGGCAACCTGTGCGGTAAGCGTTTGGCTGGGGCTGCGGAACGAAAAGGAATGAGAAAAGCATGGGCGTAAATGTATTTATTGATGGACAGGCTGGAACAACTGGTCTGCGAATTTTAGACCGGTTTGCAAACCGGAACGATATTACTTTGCTGCAAATTGACCCGGAAAAGCGGAAAGACGCTGCGGAACGGAAACGGTTGATTAACAGCAGTGACTACACATTTTTGTGCCTGCCGGATGCAGCAGCCAGAGAAGCCGTTTCTCTGATTGAAAACCCAGATGTGCGGGTGATTGATGCATCCACTGCACACCGTATCCATCCGGACTGGGCATATGGTTTTCCGGAATTATCCGCTGCACATCGGGAGAAAATCCGGACATCGAAACGGGTTGCCGTTCCGGGCTGCTATGCAAGTGGATTTAATGCGTTGGTTTATCCGATGGTGCAGCATGGCATCATTGGTGCAGATTATCCGGTACAGTGTTTCGCAGTTTCCGGTTACAGCGGCGGCGGCAATAAGATGATTGCAGAAATTCAGTCGCCGGATTGCCCGGAAGAGTCAAAAAGCCCTCGGTTTTATGGGCTGGCAAACAATCATAAACACCTGCCGGAAATGCAGAAGATTTCCGGACTGGCAAACAAGCCGATGTTTACCCCGATTGTGGACGATTTCTTCAACGGCATGGTGGTTTGCGTATCCGTACAGTCTGCAATTGCTGGACATTCTGTTACACCGGAAGCTGTTCATGCAATGTATGCAGAACACTATCAGGGACAGAACTTTGTCAAGGTGATGCCATTGCTCACCAGCGAAGAAATGACACCGTTCAAGCTGTCCTCGAACGACTTACGGGATACAAACCTGATGCAGATTTTTGCATTCGGCAGTGCTGACCAAGTATTGCTGTGTGCACGTCTGGACAACCTCGGAAAGGGTGCATCTGGTGCAGCAGTTCAGTGTCTGAATATTATGATGGGCATTGATGAAACCACCGGACTGCTCTGATGGCAACGTGGGTCATCCATCTGCGGGTAGCGGATGCCTTGCGGAATCGCTGGCAGCCGCTGCAAACGCTGCCGGAATTGCCGTTTGTCGTTGGGAATCTCGCACCAGATGGCGGCGTGGAGGTATCTCCGCATGTTTATGTGCCGGATTCTGCAACGACCCACTGGACACCGACCGGAAAGAAACGGGATATTGATGCAGAGGCGTTTTGTCGGGCATACCTGCAAAATCCAGCATTAACGCCGGAGCAAACGGCATTTTATCGGGGCTATGAAGCCCATCTCCGGACGGATGTGGAATGGATTTGGCAGATTCTAAAGCCGTTGAAGCAGAAGTTGGGCATTGCCCATTTTACCGGAACACCCTATGATGGACGGTTGCGGCAGAATTTGACGTATTTGGAGCAGGCGTTTTGCCGACAGGCAAAATCGTTTCCAGCGTGGGAACTGGCACAGCAAACAAAGGCATTTCCGAACGATGTTTTGCCGTATTATGCGGAAGATACACTAACGCTGAAGTTGCAGGAATTGCGGGAGCGATATGCAGAACCCGTTACACCGCCGGAACCGTATTTGGTTACAGCGGAGCAGCTGGATGCATTTGTCCGGCAGACGGTGGAACAGATTGTCAGCGTGTGGCAGAAAAAGGAAAATCAATTCTCCTGAAACAGGAGCAATTTTAAAGCAGGTGTTTTGCCGACAGGCAGAATCGTTTCCGAATGATGTTTTGCCGTATTATGCAGAAGATATGCGAACGCTGAAGTTACAGAAACTACGGGAACGATATGCAGAACCTGTTGCACCGCCGGAACCGTATTTGGTTACAGCGGAGCAGCTGGATGCGTTTGTCCGGCAGACGGTGGAACAGATTATCAGCGTGTGGTGGAAAAAGGAAAATCAATTATCCTGAAACAGGAGCAATTTTAGAGCAGGCGTTTTGCTGACAGGCAAAATCGTTTCCGAATGGTGTTTTGCCGTATTATGCGGAAGATACACGAACGCTGAAGTTGCAGGAATTGCGGGAGCGATATGCAGAACCCGTTGCACTGCCAGAATCGTATTTGGTTACAGCAGAACAGCTGGATGAATTTGTCCGGCAGACGGTGGAACAAATTGTCAGCGTGTGGCAGAAAAAGGAAAATCAATCCTCCTGAAACAGGAGCAATCCAACAGGGAAAGAGGAACAAGCATGAAAGCATTTGAAGGCTATACCTATCTGGATGGCGGAATCTGTGCTGCAAAGGGATTTCAGGCAAGCGGTACTTATTGCGGCATCAAAAAGGCGATGGCTCCGGACAGCAATGAAGGAGAAATCGGCAAGGAAAAAAATGATATTGCATTGGTGGTTGCAGATACCCTCTGTAACACCGCTGCGGTTTATACACAGAATAAAGTAAAAGGTGCACCCATTCTGGTAATGAAGAAGCACCTGGCTGCAACGGGCGGAAAGGCACGGGCTTTGATTGCCAATTCAAAGAATGCCAACACCTGCAATGCAGACGGCGAAGAAAAGGCAGAAGCAATGTGCAAGCTGACCGCCGATGCACTGGGCATTGTACCGGAAGAAGTGATGGTTATGTCCACCGGTGTCATCGGGCAGATTTTACCGTTAGAGCCGATTGAAAAGGCAATTCCGGTATTGTGTGAGAAGCTCTCTCCGAATGGAAATTTAGAGGCAGCAACTGCAATTATGACCACGGATACTGTTTCTAAGGAAGTGGCAGTTTCCTTTACACTGGGCGGAAAAACTTGTCACCTCGGCGGCATGGCAAAGGGCAGCGGAATGATTCACCCGAACATGGCAACGACCTTGAATTGTATCACCACAGACGCTGCAATTTCTGCGGAACTGCTGCAAACAGCTTTGTCCGATGTGGTAAAGGTAACTTATAACTGTTTGTCTGTCGATGGCGACCAGTCCACCAATGATACTTGTATGGTGATGGCATCCGGTTTGGCTGGCAATGCAGAGATTACCGAACAGAATGCAGATTATGCCGTTTTCCGGCAGGCATTGTATATTGTCATGATGAACCTGACTCGAAAGCTTGCAAAGGATGGCGAAGGGGCTTCCAAGCTGTTGGAATGCACGGTATCCGGTGCAAAGGATTTGGATACTGCCATCATCATTGCAAAGAGCGTGATTTGTTCGCCACTGTTTAAGTGTGCAATGTTCGGAGCAGATGCCAACTGGGGCAGAGTGCTGTGTGCCGTTGGATATGCACCGGCAGAATTCGACATTCACGCTGTTTCTGTAACGCTCGCATCTCGTGCCGGTTCGGTACTGGTTTGTGAACATGGAGCAGGCGTTGCATTCTCCGAAGAAGAAGCAAAGAAAATTTTGCTGGAAGATGAAATTCAGATTCTGGTTTCTGTCGGCAATGGTGCAGGCACTGCAACCGCATGGGGCTGCGACCTGACCTATGATTATGTAAAAATCAATGGGGACTATCGTTCATAAGCGAAAAGAGAAAGGGGACTTCCCAAATGGAGGAAAATTATAATAAATTGCGTGCACAGGTACTGGTAGATGCTCTGCCGTATATTCAGAAGTACAACGATAAAATTGTAGTTGTCAAGTATGGCGGAAATGCAATGACCAACGAAAAACTGAAGCAGGCAGTCATGAGCGACATTGTTTTGCTGTCCCTCGTGGGAGTAAAAGTGGTGTTGGTACATGGCGGCGGCCCTGAAATTTCCGATATGCTGAACCGTCTGCACATTGAAAATAAGTTCATTGGCGGTTTACGGTATACAGACAAGGATACTGTCGATGTGGTAAAGATGGTGCTGGCTGGTAAGGTCAACAAGGAATTGGTGACACTGCTGAGCCGGAATCACGGCAAGGCATTGGGACTTTGCGGGATTGACGGAGATATGCTGCGTGCAGAACGCAAGTTTGGTGCAAATGGCGAAGATTTGGGTTATGTTGGCGATATTACCAGTGTCAATGAACAGCCGATTCTGGATGCACTTTCTAACGGTTATATTCCGGTTATTGCAACCGTTGCTTCTGACGAACTGGGACAGACTTATAATGTCAATGCAGATACCGCAGCTGCTCGGATTGCAGCACAGCTGCGTGCAGAAAATCTGATTCTGATGACGGATATTGCTGGATTGCTGCGGAATAAGGATGACCCGTCTACCTTGATTCCGAACGTGAATGTCAGTGAAGTACCGTTCCTGAAGCGGAAGGGCATTATCTCCGGCGGTATGATTCCGAAGATTGATTGCTGCGTAGAAGCTGTTCGGAGAGGGGTTAAGAAAACTGCCATCATTGACGGCAGAGTTCCGCATTCCATCTTGATTGAAACGCTTTCCAGCGAGGGCATCGGTACACAGTTCCGCTAAAATCGCACATGCGAAGCATGAACCGAAAAGTTTTTCGGTGCAGCAGTTTTTCAAAAATGCTGCCGAGGTGGTGGGCGAGTAGCCCACATTTGCGAAGCAAATAGCAGAACGGAACAACGAAATCAAACAAAAATCTAAGAGCAAATTGAAAGAATCGCAATTGCCTTTGAAGTGAAAAGACTGTAATGCGAAACAAGGTTTCAGGGGCAATTGTGATTCCAAAGGCAAACAGCGAAGCGTATTTGCCGAACCGGATGCAATCGATTTTTTCTAAGAGCCACTCTAATATATCTACACCCAGCAACAAAGAAACGAGGACAACATGAAACAACACTGCCCTTCTTGCGGAAAGAAATTTGATTATGAACAGCACGGTTGGATTTGTCCGTTTTGTGGACAAGTCATTCTGGATAGTACAGAGCAGGCGGTTCATCAGCAGGAAACGGCATCACCGCCGCCTCCTGCCAAGAAGCCATTATTTAAGCTGAAAAAATTGCCGGTGCTTTTCACCGTTGGATTGCTGCTGACGGTGAGCAGTTTCGGATATCGGATTGGAAAAAATCTGATTTACCTGCGGCAGAAGCAGACTTCTGAATCAGTTTCCTATCCAGTGGAAACGATAGAAATGCAGCAGACCATTTCCATTGAACCTTATCAGCTTACCATTCAGCAGGCATATTTGTTTCCGCAAACGCTGATTACTGCACCAAAATCCGGCGAATATCTGGCAGTTTCCTATACGAGCAGCGGAAAAAGTTCGGACAGCAGCATACAGCGAATCGATGATGTTGCATGGGCAGCGTTAAAATTCGAACAGACAAACCAGTATATTACGCCGTTGTCGTTGAGCGATGTTACAGGCAGTGATGCAATCTGGAGCGAATTGTCAGATATGGGTGTGGATTGGGAACTACATAACGGAACGGGAATTTTGTTGTTTTTGTTGCCGGAAGAAACGGATTTGGAACAGCTGAATCTCTGCATTTTCGCCGGAACAGAAAGCGAGGATGCCCATCGGTATGCACAGAACGCCGTAGCAGTGCAGACGGTTTATGAAATACCGCTGACGGTGACCGATTCAAGCGATATGGAGGGCATGGACGTATGAGGATGCGAGTGAAAAAACATGTCTGTGTTCAGAAACACATCCCCAGCGTAAAAAAACATCCGCTTGCATGGCTCTGGGTGGCTCTGTGCGTGTTGATTCTGTTGGAATCTCGGGTCTGTGATTGGACAGAGCGACTAGTGGCAGAAAAATCCTCGTTCGAGGGCAGCGGTTCTCTTCAGATTGAACAGGCAATACTCTTTGCAGGAAATGCCGGAGAATCGGATTCTTTGTATGATTTGACGGTGACGCTGCACAATGTCGGCGATACACTGGAAAAATACCTGCCACAGCTTTATGTGATGGAGAGCGAGCAGCCGGATAACAGCAAGATGCATCTTTCTTTGCAGCCAGTTTCGCTCTATGAGAAAATCAACGCTGCTGGTGTGAATAATTATGATATCGACCTTTGTATTCCGCCGGGGCAGACGGTAACAGTGTCCTATTCGGTGACAGTGTCGGATTATCAGGAAATACAAGCACTGCGAGATGACGGAAAAACAGTATCTGTTTCTCTTTCAAATCGGAAAGCGAAACAAAATGTCTGCGTGCCGTTGCAGTTTATGGAAATAGAAACAGGAGAAAAAGGAGGAATTTGACATGACAACACAGGAAAAGCAAAATCAATATATCATGGGAACATATGGACGGTTTCCAGTTGTATTGGAACAGGGCAAGCAGGAATCCTGTCAGGATGAAACCGGAAAGCAGTATATCGACTTCGGCAGCGGCATCGGAACGAATTCTTTGGGCTACTGCAATGAAGCATGGGTCAATGCCGTTTGCAAGCAGGCACAGACCTTGCAGCATACTTCCAACCTGTATTATACAAAGGCACAGGCAGATTTTGCAGAGGCACTCTGCAAGGCAACTGGATATCAGGACTTATTTTTCTGCAACAGCGGTGCAGAAGCGAATGAATGTGCCATCAAGCTGGCAAGAAAGTATAGCTTTGATAAATACGGAAAGGGTCGGCATAAGATTCTGACACTGGTGAATTCGTTCCATGGCAGAACCATGGCAACCCTCTCTGCAACTGGACAGGATGTGTTCCACAACTATTTCTTCCCGTTCTTGGAAGGCTTTGATTATGTTGTTGCAAATGATATTGCGGATTTGGATGCAAAGATAGATGATACCGTCTGTGCGATTCTGATTGAATATGTACAGGGCGAAGGCGGTGTCATGGCACTGGAACAGGATTTTGTCGATGCTATTTATGACCGTTGTGCAAAGCGGGATATTCTGGTCATGACCGATGAAGTACAAACGGGCATGGGCAGAACCGGCACATTGCTGGCTGGCGAACAGTTCGGACATCATGCGGATGTCGTTACGCTGGCAAAGGGGATTGCTGGCGGTCTGCCGATGGGGGCTTGTCTGGCAAATGAAAAGTGTTCTGGTGTTCTGGATAAGTCCTCTCATGGTTCTACATTCGGCGGAAATCCGGTTTGCTGTGCAGGTGGACTGGCTGTTTTGCAGACATTGACCGCAGATGGTTTCCTTGCAAGCGTACAGGAAAAAGCTGCTTACCTCCGGGAAAAGCTGGCAAAGCTGCCGCATGTACAGGCAGTTACCGGTTTGGGCTTGATGGTTGGCATTCAGCTGGATGCAGATAAAAAGGCGATTGATGTTGTAAATGCTGCATTGGAACAGGGTCTGTTGCTGCTGACGGCAAAAGACCGGGTACGGTTGCTGCCGCCGCTGACGATTTCCAAGGATGAATTGGATCGTGGCGTTGCCATCTTAGCAGACGTATTGAGTAAGTAAGTTTTTAATATCAAAAAAGGAGCGTATGAAGTTATGAAACATTTATTGAAGATGCTCGATTTGAGCGGAGAAGAAATTCTGGAAATTCTGGATTTGGCTGACCAGCTGAAGTATGAACTGAAGCACAGCATTCCGCATCCGTATCTGAAAGGCAAGTCCATCGGCTTGATTTTCCAGAAGGCATCGACTCGGACACGGGTTTCCTTTGAAACTGGTATGTATCAGCTGGGCGGTCATGCACTGTTCCTGTCTGCAAGCGATTTGCAGATTGGACGGGGCGAACCAGTACAGGATACCGCAAGAGTATTGTCCCGGTATCTGAACGGTATCATGATTCGGACATTTGAACAGAAGGAAGTGGAAGATTTGGCAGAATACGGCAGCATTCCGGTTATCAACGGACTGACCGATTTCAGCCACCCTTGTCAGGTACTCGCAGACCTGATGACCATTCGGGAACGCAAGAGCACATTTGACGGTTTGAAGATGTGCTTTATTGGGGATGGCAACAACATGGCAAATTCTCTGATTGTTGGCGGTCTGAAAGTGGGCATGGAAGTTTCGATTGCTTGCCCAGAGGGCTATCACCCAGACCCGCAGGTTCTGGAATTTGCAAAGGCATATGGCGACAAGTTCACACTGACAGACCAGACGCTGGAAGCTGCAAAGGATGCAGACGTTGTAATTACAGACGTTTGGGCATCTATGGGACAGGAAGGCGAAGCAGAAAAGCGGAAGGTTGCCTTCAACGGCTATCAGATTAACGATGATGTAATGGCACAGGCTCATGCAGATGCAATGGTACTGCACTGCCTGCCGGCACATCGGGAAGAAGAAATTACCGAAAAGGTATTTGAAGCTCACGCTGATGAAATCTTTGAAGAAGCAGAAAACCGTCTGCACGCACAGAAAGCCGTTATGGTAAAGCTGATGAAGTAAGCGGATAGTCATAGAAATAGAATTACTGATAAAAAACAGCCTCGGAGTGATTCCGGGGCTGTTTTTGCTGATGGGAGAAATTAATTTTCGATTTGCCGTTCAATCTCTTTTACAATGTCGCTCATAGAAACATTTAATGCAGTAGAGATGCGGTAGAGCGTTTCCAGTGTCGGTTTTCGCTCACCTCGTTCAATGGCACTTAAATGTGTGCGTCCGATGTCAGCCAGACCGCTTAGAACTTCCTGAGAAACGCCCTTTTTCTTTCTGAATGCTGCAATCACTTGCCCGACAATTTTCGGATTTAATGTGGCATGATACAAGTATATCCACCCCCTTTCTGCTTTTATGATAAACGGTTTTTAGAAAAAACATGAGCACATATGTTGACAAGTGAATACATATGTGTTATAATGAGAAAAAGAAAACAGGAGGCATGTTTTCTGAAAGGAAGAAAGGAGGAAATAAAAATGCGTCATTGTCAATATTGTGATGCTCTAAATCCAGATGATGCACTGCAATGCGGAAACTGTGGGAAATCGCTTCCGCCCGCCGGAAAAAATATTGTGAGTTCCAGCGATAAAATTCCAGAGAATGCAGGACTCAAGTTGCAAGTGCTGGCAAGAATTATTTTTGCAGTGATTCTGGTTTGTGGGGAAATTTTGGGATATTTGAACATCAAAGAAGAAGAAATTGCGATTGGTGTTGCTTATGTGCTTATTTCGCCGCTGCTTGCTTATTTGAATATGATTGTCTTGCATGCGTTCGGGGAATTGTGCGAAAATGTAAGCGGTGCTCGTTATTATCTGTATCAACTGAATAAGAAGTAAGAGAAAAAATAGATTTCTCAGAACAGTCACGTTGGTGTAAAAGCGAGCGTGGCTGTTTTTTTGTGTGGGAATCTCTGTTAAATTTCTACAATTTTCTGTTTATCCATCAATTGATAACAATTACATAAAATAATTCATGTATAATCTGGTAAAAAGAGGCCGTTTCATAGCAGAAATGGGATTAGGAGGAAATATCAATGAAAACTTGTAGAAATTGTGGAAGAGTCAATTCCGATACTGCCCAGCATTGCATTCAGTGCGGAAATCTGTTGCCGCAGCAAAGCGATGGTATGACAATGAACAATGGAATGCCGACGGGTGGTAGCAGTACACAGCCGAATTTCCAAACGACAAATGCACCGAATGTGACAAATTATGCTCCAGTAATCAAAACTGGCGGACTTTTTCGGAATGCAGGGGCAAAGCTGAAAGTACTGGCGATTGTTGTTTTTGTTATGGCGATTATTGGTGGCCTTATTGGTGGAATTTCGCTTATAGCAATGGGAGCAGATGCCTATTTTGGCGGTGGCTTTCTCATTACTGCCGGAATTATTATGATTTTAGTTTCTCCATTATTTGGTTGGCTGAACGCCATTATGCTGTATGCGTTCGGGGAACTGTGCGAAAATGTGAACGATATCCGCAATCAAAAGCAGTAAAGTAAAAAATTATAATGAAAACGAAGGTGCAAGATTGAAAGTCATTGCATGGGTTATCTTTGCGATCATTCTGTTATTTGGAGAATTGCTTGGATTTGGTTTGGCAGCTGCTATCAGAAATAACGGCGGTTTTGCTTTTTATCTCATGGATAACATCGGATTGCAGTTTATTATTGGTGTCATTGTGATGATTGCGACACCAATTATCGGATTTTTGAGTATGATTAAAATTCGTGCAATTGGTGATTTTTATGAAAACATGGGAAAATAAGAGGGAGGATTAAGTATGAAGAAAGTGATTGGAATCACAATAGCAGTCTTTATGCTTACTGGCAATTTGGTGGGATGCGGCAATAGTGATACAGAGAAGTCGAAAACAGCTACTGCAACATCCATAGAAACACAGGCGGAAACAGAAGAAACAGTAGAAATAACAACAAGAGCGGATTCCAAAGATGGTTGGGGCAGCACAACTTCTAATATGGGGACAGATACTGGAAATTTTACAAAGCTGCGGTGTGGAATGTCCTTGACCGAACTGGCAGATTTGGGATATGGTTCAAAAGAACAGAGTGCAAAGTTTTCCGGAAATCCAGAAGCACAGACCATGGATCACATTCTGCACTTCTATGCAGATGGAGTGACATCGTTTGACTATGCCGGAACACCGGCAGAAATGGGAACAGAACCAGAGTCGAAACAGCCCTATTCCGCTTATGTGGATATTTCGGTGAACGGCGATACAGGAGAACTCTATGCAGCAAGATATATGATTGGTGTTTCGGAAGAAGATGCCGATACCGCAGCTGCACTGGCGGATGCACTCTTTGAACAGTACGACAATGGCAGCGGTGAACAGAAAAGCGAGCATGGTTATTTGATTCCGAATTGTGATACATTCAATGGCAATTTGATTATCTATTATGGTGCAAACACCGACAACACGCAGAACGCATTGATTTTCCGCATTTATAATGAGGACTATAACGATGCTCCCGATTTCTATCAGGATGGAAATTTAAAAGATAACAACTAAACAGATAAAATGCAGTCGCTCCGGTGAAAATCGGGGCGATTTTTTGGTATTTAGGGAAGAAAAGCGGAAAATATACAATTTCTACAAAAAAAGATTAAAAATATGGAAGATTCTCTGCTTGACAAACTGAAAAAGGTATGATATAATAATAAAGCTGTCGCACGAGGAAAGGCGGCGTTAAGGAACTCGAAAGAGCATGTAAACCGGAAGCGGAGAGCTGAGGAACACCGATGCAGGGAGCAGGGTGCAGCGAAGCGGAAGGGGAGCAAAACTTAACGGAAGCTTAGACGTGAGGGAGCGAAAGAAAAGATTGTATGCATTTCGTTGAGATGTTGAGGAAAGAGAATAGATTGAAAAGAACAGAAAGAGATTTCAGTTCACAATTTATTTACTTGACAAAATCGAAGAGATGTGATATAATAAAGAAGTTGCAGCGGAGAAATGAGAATTTCGAAACTGAAACGAAAAGAACAGAGTCTGACAGAACTTCACGAAATGTTAAAAACATTCACAAAAAGTTCACTTGACAAAAGTTCGAAAGTATGATATAATACAAAAGTTGCAGCACGAAAGTGAGGCAATGAAAAAAGTTATCGGCAGGACAACGAGGAAATGCAGAAGTTCATTGCCAACAAGATGCAGTATTACCAGATGAGCCGCGACGGTATCACGTCCCTGCAAATCAAGTGCCACGACCTGAAGCACCAAATCGACTTCATCCGCAACGAAAAAAGCGCCAGCAAGCGCGAATCGTATCTGGCGGAGATGGAAAAAGTGGTCACGCTGCGCGACGCGGAGATGAACACGGGCAACGCGATTCTGGACACGGTTTTAACGAGCAAGAGCCTGCGCTGCGCCGAGGAAGGCATCGTGATGACGTGCTTTGCCGACGCGCACGACATGGGCTTCATCGACATGATGGATATTTGCTCCATTTTCGGCAACGCGATTGATAACGCCATCGAGTGCGTGGAGAAAATTGCCGAGTCAGGAATTCCCAGGCAAAAGCAATCGCATCTTCTTTGAAATAATCACCGAACGACCAGTTCCCCAGCATCTCGAACATCGTATGGTGGTAGGTGTCATGCCCCACCTCCTCCAGGTCGTTGTGCTTGCCCGAAACGCGCAGGCACTTCTGGGTGTCGGCCGCACGCGGATATTTGCGGGGCGCATTGCCCAGGAAGATATCCTTGAACTGGTTCATGCCCGCGTTGGTAAACATCAGCGTGGGATCCCCCTTGACGACCATCGGTGCCGAGGGCACGATCACATGGCCCTTGCTCTCGAAGAAGTCCAGAAAGGCCCGGCGAATTTTATTCGATTCCATATATAAGATTTTATCCGATTTCCACGTTTGTGATTTCGGGTTGCAAAATTACACAATTAAAGTTAAATTTGCATCCTATTAACCGGAGTTTTTTCCGCAATGAAGCAAAAAGGGCAGAGATTCGACACGCAGGCGCTGACACAGGAAGCGCAGGCGCTGACGCGCGACGTGGTCTCGGCGCCTTTCCGCCTGCGCACCTACCGCCTGATCCGGAAAATACTGATCGGCTTCATCCTCGTCTCGATCGCCAACGTGCTCTTCTCGTACTTCTTCTACACCCCCAAGATGTACCGCATCATCCGCGACAACCGCGACCTGGTCATCAAGTACCGCATCCTGCAAGACTCGATAACATCAGCTGGGCAGAATGCATCGTAAGCAG
>OGXG01001188.1_pt1 | contig 13441 bp, 10 predicted proteins | sample 1576251 | NCBI WGS metagenome assembly OGXG01 (sample SAMEA3541533, study PRJEB24748) | human gut metagenome | biome: human gut; feature: human-associated habitat; material: faeces | place: China | collected 2012
CCCGGATAACCGAACATACGGCTTACAGTAACCAGTTCTTCATCGTTTATCTTCAGCACATTACATTTCTGGAAAGAATTGCAAAGCACTTCTTTCGTATAAAAGCCCTGACGAAGGTTTATGTCAAACACTTTCAATGTATCTTCCGGCATGGCATCCAAGAACTTGTTGATTGTTTCTCTGGAAACCACGCTTCGCTGTGCCAAAGAACCAAAGCAAACCGCTGTAGTCTGTTTAGCCAATCCTTCCAAAGCCGAAGTGTAAGGAATATTATCCCATGCCACACCTTCCTTTATATCGTAACAAGGAACCCCTTCTGCATCCAGTTCTACCTGAACCGTACCTGTGGGATACGGCACTTTTTCAATCATGCTATGCAGATTCTTCTCATAGAAGTTTTCCAGGATTTCTGCTCCTAATTTGTCATCTCCTACGGCACTAACTGCACGACCGTCCAAACCAAACTGTGATACGTGATACGCAAAGTTAGCCGGAGCTCCACCAATTTTCTTTCCTTCAGGCAGCACGTCCCATAGTGCTTCACCTATACCTACAACTATTGTATTCTCCATAGTCTTAATGTTTAATTTTTAACGTATAAGCAAGTAAATAAATCACACCAGCTGTCATCACTGCTACAGCACCATTCTGTCCGATTGCATCGCTGGCCACTCCCATCAGAAGAGGGAATACAGTACCGCCAAACAAGCCCATAATCATCAGTCCAGACACTTCGTTCTTCTTGTCGGGCATAGCCAGAAGAGCCTGAGAGAAGATGATAGAGAACACATTGGAGTTACCAAAACCAATCAGCGCAATACAAATATAAATCACCGTCTGCGAATCGAAAGCAAAAAGTCCGATCATGGCCAGCATCATACAGATGGCACTTATCAGGAAAAAGATTCTGGACGATACAGCCCGCAAGATAAATGCACCAGAGAAGCAGCCCAACGTACGGAATATAAAGTAGAGACTGGTGGCAAACCCGGCTTCGGTCAATGTCATTCCAATACGCTCCATCAGAATCTTAGGAGCTGTAGTATTGGTACCCACATCAATTCCCACATGACACATGATGCCAAGGAAAGACAACAGAATAAAGGGTTTTCCTAACAGTTTCAGGCAATCGGCAAATCCAGATGCCTTGTCCGGCTGTTCTTCGGTAATAGGAGTAGCCGAAAGCAACAGAATGGCAAACACAGCTACAACCATATAGATAGGGAACAACACTCTCCATCCCAAGCCAAAAGTCGGAATGGCCTGTAAAGCTCCCCACATGGCCAGATAAGGTGCAAGGAAAGAAGCAATGGCTTTCACAAACTGGCCGAAGGTCAGCGTACTGGCCAGGCGGTCGCCCGAGATAATATTGCTCAACAGCGGATTAAGTGAAGTCTGCATCAAGGCATTACCTATTCCCAATAAAGAGAAGGAGCAAAGCATCAATCCATAGCTGTCACCAAACATCGGAAGCAACAAAGAGAAGAAAGTGACTCCCAGACTCAGCAACACTGTTTTTTTTCTACCAATCCGGTTCATCAGCATTCCTGTGGGTACTGAGAATATCAAGAACCAAAAGAATACCAAGGAAGGAAAAATATTTGCCTCAGAGTCTGTCAGACCTAAATCTTCCTTTACATAGTTTGAAGCAATTCCTACCAAGTCAACGAATCCCATGGCAAAGAAGCAAAGCATCACAGGAAACAGCTTGGCATATTTTAATTGAGTATTTGTCATTTTTACTTGTTTTTAATCTGTTCAAATTCAGCCTTCTGTTTTATTCGGCTGTAAGTTCTATCACACGACTCTGAGTAGGACGGAAGCCAAAGACATCCAGACCGACTTTCATCAAATAATCACCAGAGAATAATTCTCCATCGGCCTCCAGCGTAGATTCTGTTCCCGGCATCAGGTTGATTTCTTTCACACGGTACATCTTGTTCGGATCCAGTCCTTTCACTTTCAACGGAAGCAGTTTCTCCTGGAAACGAGGATAGATGTCGTATGCAAATACCACGCCTTTTGAAGCATCCTGGTTGACATAGTTTACTGCCATGTGGTTAGATTCATACGGAGATACCAGACGATATTGTATTCCATCCAGAATCACCGGCTGCAAGCGTTTCCAGTTGGCTACCGCAAGCTGGCAATATTCCAATTCTTCTGCGGCCATTTCTTTCAATCCGATATCAAATCCCAGCTTACACATGGATGCCATGTCGGTACGGAACTTGATAGAAGTATTCTTATTCCAGCTTGTCACGTGTGCACACATGGCCTTGGCCGGGAAGAACTGAGAGAATCCCCACTGTATGTAAGCTCTTTCCACAGGGTCAGTGTTGTCACTGCACCAGAATTCCGTGAAATATTTCAACGCTTCATAGTCACAACGTGCGCCGCCACCAGAGCAAAGCATCATCGGCACATCCGGATAATTCTCTTTTACCCGCTTCATGACATTGTACACGCCGCGTACATGGTCTATATACAAACGTCCCTGTGCACCTTTCAGATAAGAAGAATAGATATTGGTAATCGGGCTGTTGCAATCCCATTTGAAATAAGCGATACCCGGATTTTCCTTCAACAACTTATCCACAATGCCATATACATAATCCTGCACCTTCGGGTTACTCAAATCGAGTACCAGCTGGTTACGATAGTAATAGGTTTCACGGTTCGGGTAATGGATTGCCCAGTCAGGATGCTTTTCAAACAATTCACTCTTCGGATTTACCATTTCCGGTTCAATCCAGAGACCGAACTTCACTCCTTCTTTTTCAGCCGCCTGAACCAGCGCATTGATTCCATCAGGAAGTTTGTCGGCCGTTACATCCCAGTCGCCCAGTCCGGCTGTATCGCTGCTGCGTTTGTAATGGCAGTTCTGAAATTTTCAACAATCCTACATGGTTCAAGCTGGCATCTGCACGCCACAAAGAGTTTACGCTGTGCGGATTGGTAGCATACGTTACCGGAATTCCATTTTCAAGCACGTTCACATCCGCAGAAGGAAGACCAATCTGAATTTCACGAGGTCCGTTTGCGCTGGCAGCATTCAACATGACATTACGGTTACCTTCTTCTTTAGAACTACCGTCATTTGATGATTTGTTTTCTTGTGCATATCCATTTACACAAGCCAAGGCGAGCAGCAATACCGCAGCTCCCATACGATTTGAAAACTGTTTTTTTTCGGCCTTCATAGCATTATTAAAATTAGTATGTTAGCATGAAATTTTTTATTTGTTCGTCGCAAAAGTAAATGATTGCCAGCTACAAGGCCATAACGAATGTTGCATCCTATGACAATATTGTTTCATGCAACAATATTACTACAGGACGCAACATTTTTACTAGCAAGGAGGACAGTTACTGCAATTTATACACATTCAATGATTTCACAGCATACCCGTTCTTGTCCGCTTCAAAGCACATTTTTACATAAGGCTGTGAAGGGAAGACCAAATTTGTCATCACAAATTTTCCATCCTCACCAAAAGCTTCAATACTTGACCGATCGACAAACAAACGTAAAGTCAACTCTTTGTCAACATTCACCGGAGCGACCGTAACTGCAGGAAAGTCCTTGCTAAAATCAACCTTTCCGCTCTCACTACGATCCATCACAAATTGTTTACGATTCAAGTCATAATACATAGAGACTTTCTCTCCTTTATCATTCAACAGGCAAAAAGCAATCTTTGACGCACCTGCATTCTGAATAACTATTTCTACTTCATAGGCTCCTTGCTTTTCTTCGAACAAATTTACCATTTCATGCTTTTCGGAAACCTTAAATGAAGGTATTGAAACTTTCTTTCCACGTGCTTTTTTCACTTCCGATGAAGGAGTGCTTTTTAAATACAACTCCTGTCCCTCGCGATAAAGCGTTAAATCACGAGCTAGAGTATTGGCACTACGATACTGACGGGTAGGAACATTATTGGCATACTGCCAGTTACTCATCCATCCCAATGCGATACAACGTCCGTCAGGTGCATTGTTCCATGTTACAGTAGCATAATTATCTTTTCCCCAGTCCATCCACTTTGTCTGAGTAGGTGACTCGTTCACAAACTTCTTGCCATCAAATGAACCTACGAAATACTGAGCGGCACTACCTCCAAAAGGACCACCAGGATTCAGGTTACATATTAGTACCCATTTTTTCTCGCGAGTACCCTCTACAGGAATTTCCACCAAATCCGGACATTCCCATACGCCACCATGAGCCCCCTGCATAGCACCAAATTCACTTTCTTTCTTCCATTCCTTCAAGTTAACAGAAGAATAGATTTCCATGTGCTGGCCTACTGCAAGAATCATAACCCAGTGCTTTCCCGGTGCATACCAAAATACCTTTGGGTCACGAAAATCCTTTTCAGAAGAAGTCAGGATAGGGTTGCCTTCATATTTCGTAAAAGTTTTTCCGTTATCCAGACTATAGGCCATACTCTGCATCTGTATATCTCCCCATGGGGTAGATTTAGCTGAAGTATAGAATGCCACCACAGCTTCTTTACCAAAGCCTGCCGTATTTTCATGGTCGACCACACAGGAACCACTAAAAATAGCACCCCATGCATCTGGAACGATGGCACACCCTTCAAATTTCCAATGCATCAAATCGGTACTGGTAGAATGTCCCCAATGCATATTGCCCCAAACAGACCCATACGGATTATACTGGAAATACAAATGATATACCCCATTTTTATAAAACATTCCGTTCGGATCGTTCATCCACCCGTATGCCGGAGTATGATGATAAAGGGGACGAAAACTCTCTTTGTTCGCCATATCAAATGAGCCCAACAGTTTCAACTCTTTCCAGCAAAGAGCCGTTTCAGGAACCCCTTGTATTTCTATTGAAATATGCTGTCCTTTATAAGCCGACAAAGCAAACGGAACGTATGAATCCACTCTCTCGCGAGCCAAACGGACATTCATAAGAGTACTCTTCTGCTCGTTATCTTTTACAACACAAATTTTACCTTCCGATGCATCATCTTGTATGGGAAGAAGCAAATAATCTTCGGTGACATCCAAAGAAACAATATTTTGTTCACACACCAAATGACGAATTGTCCATGAAGAATCAGCCTGTACCACTGATGTCATTCCTAAAAAAAGTCCCAACAGGGTTACTTTTATTGTATATGCATACTTTCTCATAAAATTATATTTTTAATATATATCGCTATGTTATTTCCTTTTTCTTCCTTGTTAACATAAGGAAGAAAAAGGAAAATCTATCTTATTATTCATATCCCTTATTCTGAGTGTACAACCCAGGAATGTAATACATCTGGTTATAAGGTATCGGGAAGAACTCATTCTTACCCGCAGTAAAATGAGCATCCTTATAATATTGTCCATAAGTCTGTCCTTCGTAAACGTCATTCTGCTCGGTCAGGAAATAAGCATTCAATGTTTTCGATGCAATTCCCCAACGGCGCAAATCAAAGAAACGCCCATTCTCCATTGCCATTTCCAAACGACGTTCCCAACGCAAACATTTACGTGCCACTTCCTTAGATGTAAAATAATTATCAGGATACTGGGCTATCTCACACTGATCTTTTGCATAACTAATGTGTTTGTTGACCGATAAAGCAGCACGACCACGAATGTCGTTTACAATTTTCTCAGCCTCATCCAATCTGTTCAGTTCAATCAAAGCTTCCGCACGCATCAACATCACATCTGTATAACGAAATACATAATCATTCATTGCGAAAGCCTGCCATGAACCGTTATAGGTTTCCCCTTCAGAACGTTGAGGAACTTCCTTCAACGAAGTATAGTATCCATACGTATTAGGAGTACGTGAGTTATCTGTGGTCATCGTATATTCAGCCTCATATTTATAGGGGAAAGTCGGCATACCTACAGTATGGAACAAACGTGGGTCCCACTTTTGATTGTCAGGTTGTCCATTAATCGGATAGTCAATCTGGTCATTGTAATCTTCAAACATCGGCAGCCCATTTCGTGTCTTAAAGGCATTGACCAGATTTTGAGAAGGTTTGTGGAAGTCCCAGCCACAAGACCACATCTTCCAACAACCATTCAATGTATTCGACCAGTTAGCACGTCCATAGGTTGTATTATCATCTTCATAATCAGAACACTGAACTGCAAAAATTGATTCCTTACTATTTTTATAAGCAGGCAAGAAGATATCGCCATAATCTTCCAGGTATCCATAATCAGAAGCTACCACATCATCTGTATAAGTTATGACTTTCTGCATATATTCAGAATTGATATGACTTTCACCGGTAGTTGCCTCATATCCGTCTCCCCATGCCAAAGTCAGATAACATTTAGCCAGATAGGCTGCAGCCGCTATTTTATTAGCCCGTCCGTCCTCACCCGGTTCTTTTACAGGTAACACATCATAAGCCGCCTTGAAATCATCAATTACTTTCTGAAACAATTGTTCGTAAGTCAATGCTGTATTGCTGACCTGCTCATGAGAGTTGTCCTCTACCACTTGCTCATCAATCCAAGGAACCTGACGGAACACGGTCAGAAGTTTAAAATAGAAATGTCCACGCAAAAAACGTACTTCAGCAATACGCTGATCTTTTACATCTTTTCCCAAACTATCTCCATTCCGTTCCAACGAAATCAATGCACGGTTACAACGAGAAACAGCAGCATACAAACGATACCAAAGTTCATCCATTTCACCAGGAGTCGTAGCGGTCAATGTAGTCCAAATGTCAAAAGCATGATAGCCTGTATCTGTTGTTCCCGAACCACCCTTCAGGCAATCATCAGAACTTACGTCACCATAGGGGAACAGGTTAAACGGATAAGTGTACCAGCAATCTCCCAACATGGCATAAGCCGAATTTACCATTTTCTCCGGTTCGGAAAGTGCCTGTTCTTCATCCACCACTGCAGTCGGAGTATAGTCTAAAAAGTCTTCACAACTTGTCAATGACAAACCTAATGCACAAGCTGCCAGAAATATATATTTTTTCATCATATCCATTATTTTAAAATTAAAAACCAATTTGTAAACCAAATGAAACAGAAGTAGCAAGCGGATAATTCCAGTTCGGATTCTCCGGGTCGGGACAAGTCAAACTCTTACTCTTGATTGTCAGCAGATTTTGACCTGACAAGTAAATTCGGGCACTGCTCATCTTAAACTTCGACAAGAAAGAAGCAGGAACCGTATATCCCACCTGAAGATTACGTAATTTCAAATAAGATCCGTTTTCTACATAATAGCTGGAAGCTCTACCCTCGTCTGCCGTATTATTGGTAGTCAGAGCCGGTATAGTAGAACCGGTGTTATTGGTGTTCCAAGCTCCCAACAAACGAGATCCTTTATTAGAACCTGCATCGGTAATACTCCAGAAATCAGTTTGTGCCTTTTGGTTATTGTATACATCCTGATCGTATACTCCCTGCCAGAACATACTCAAATCAAAGTTCTTATAGTTCAATGCAATATTCAATCCATAAGAGAAAGCTGGAACCGGATTATAAATCCAATCCTGATCATCAGAAGTAATGATGCCATTTCCATCCAAATCCGCATATTTCAAACCGCCCACACGAGCATTTGCCTGTCCAGAAGCATCTACTTCAGCCTGGTTCTGGAAAATACCTTCTACCACATATCCTACAGAAGAGCCATAAGGCATGCCAGACTCTACCAGATTTTCTTTAGACGTATGTGCGTATGAACCCGTAGTGGTAGCCGGCAGATAAGTCACTTTATTTCGGAAGAAGTCTACATTTGCATTGATATCCAAGCCTAAGCCACAGGCCAGCGACTTCCGATACCCTAAACTGAATTCCATACCCCAGTTCCGCAAAGAAGGTCCATTCAGCCAAGACGCACCACCTTCACCGATAGCTCCTAAATAAGCTGGGTTAATCAACATGTCATCTACATCCTTAATATACCCATCAATAGTTCCATACAAACTGTTGTTCAGGAATGCAAAATCGGTACCTATATTATATTGTGTAGCCGACTCCCATTTCAAATCCGGATTAGCAAGCTGAGTAGCACGATACCCTGAAGGGAAAGTACCTGAACCCTGAAGATACAAGTCATACGCAGTAGAAGTCACACGATCCAACCCATAATCTACAACAAACAATCCAAACTGCGCATTATTATCAATAGCCTGGTTACCGGTCTGTCCCCAAGACAATCGAACCTTCCAATCATCCAGCCAGTTTGCTTTCAAGAATTTAGACAAACGTACACCCAATGTAGCAGCTGGGAAAGTACCCCAACGATTTCCTTTTCCAAAACGAGAAGAACCATCTTGACGGATTGTAAATGAAGCCAAAATAAAGTCATCATAGTTGTAATCTACTTTCCCAAAGAAAGAAGCTAATCTATATCCGACCTTAGCACCTGTGTTCTTCATCACACCTGTAGCGGCATTAGGCCACATATAATCTACATCCTCCAACGCATAGCCTTCTGAATAAGCAGAAAAATCAATAGAACTTTGCTTTGACAATTCAGCTCCCAACAACACATTGATGTCGTGCTTGCTGGCTACAGTAAAATTATAATTGATGGTATTTGACCATGTCCAGTTCACTTCATTCTTATTTGACAAGGTAGTTTTAGCAATGTCATTGTTTACAATATCAGAATGATAGGTATGAGTCATTGCATTAATAAATGAATTATAGAAATCCAATCCGAAGTTAGAACGGAAGACAAAGCCCTTGAAAGGTTTTATATCCACATATCCATTTCCGAACAATCTCCAGTAATTCAATGCATTGTCTTTATTTTGATATTGCTCACGCAAAGGATTCTGACGGTCACTCATACCTCCGACTGGACCAGAGAATGTAGTTCCGTCTTCTTCATACACCGGTACAATAGGAGCCATCTTCAACGCATTTTCCATCGGTGCACAGTCTACCTGACTGGTATAAGTTACCGTAAAGTTTTCTCCAACCGTAATGTATTTATTCACATTGTATGATGAATTCATACGAGCAGAAATGTTTTCAAAATCCGTATATTTCAAAATACCATTATTCTTTTTATATCCCAATGAGAACATAGTAGAATGTTTATCATTGGCATGTGAAAGAGAAAGATCATAATTCTGAGAGAAACCTACTCTTGATATTTCATCCATCCAGTCAGTATCAGAGTAACGCATGGTTTTCTTACTGTTAATATATCCGTCATACAAACCATTGACCGTATAATTTACATACTGGCTAGTACTCGGGTTCCAGACAGTAATAGGAGTTCCCGACGCGGCATTCAAATTTAAGCCGTAGTTGCTTGCATACGAAACCGGATCCAGTCCATCATTTAATGCGGCCTGTGCCATTGCAGTAGCATATTCTGATGAATTACAAACATCCATCAATGACTGTGAAGTATAGAACTGGGCAGTCAGGTTGGCTGAGAAATCCACTTTCACTTTATCTGCTTTCTTACCTTTCTTCGTAGTAATGATAATAACACCATTTGAAGCCCGCGAACCGTAAATAGAAGCAGAAGCCGCATCTTTCAACACCTGCATACTCTCAATATCATTCGTATTCAATGAGTTAAGAGACATGTTAGTAGGTACTCCATCAATTACATAAAGCGGATCCTGAGAAGAGTTAAAAGAACCGATACCACGAATACGTACTGTAGCCGTACCACTCGGAGAACCGTTTCCTGTAATCGTCATACCTGCCACCTTTCCCTGCAAAGCACGCATGGGATCAGTATCAGAAGTTGTCTTTAGCGATTCTGTAGATACCACAGCCACAGATCCAGTCAAATCAGCCTTACGCTGAGTGGTATAACCCGTCACCACAACTTCCTGCAGCATTTCAGAGTCCTCTTCCAGAATAACCTTCAAAACTCCTTTAGCTTTTAATGTTTGAGATTTAAAACCTACATAAGAAATGGTAATTTCAGCTCCTTGCTTGACTGATAAAGAGAATTTACCATCAAAATCGGTAATCGTACCGTTTGTAGTACCTTTTTCTAGTACAGTAGCCCCAATAATGGGTTCACCATCCGACTTGGAAATCACAGTCCCCTCAACCTGCAAACTTTGTGCTTGCAATACCATACACACCATAGTAAACAGGAGTGTAAAAAATAATGCTCTTTTGTCGCTTTTCATTTACGCATTAATTTAAGTTCAACACCAATTTTATTTCATACACCGTTCAAAACGGTATGGCAAATGTATGGTCCAGCAACTAAAAGGCATATAAAAAATGTTTCATCCTCGAATAATTATGTTGCATGTAACATAATTATTCAAAGATGAAACATTCGTACAAGGACTTGCTTCAAGCAAGAGAACTATCTTTATTAAAAGGATTCTTTCCTTTTTCCGCTGGTCGCAATCAGATATATACCTAACAATATCAACGGCACACTCAACCATTGTCCGATGTTCAACGTCATACCAACTTCTTCAGCTACCTGCGGATTCTTCATGAATTCCAATCCGAAACGGGCACCGAAAAAGATTAGCAAAGAAACGCCCGTAGTCAATCCGATTCGTTTACCTAAATGAAGCTTGTGATACATGAACCACGATACAACCAGTGCCACCAGACAGTAAAGCATTTCATAAATCTGAGTAGGATGACAAGCCTGTGCCGCTCCATTCTGATTGTATAATTCCTGCCATTCACGCGAGCGGACAAACTCAAATCCCCATGGTAAGGTCGTGGGATAGCCGAAAATCTCAGAGTTCATCAGGTTACCGAAACGGATACACATACAAACCACCGCTACGGCTGGTATCATACGATCGAACAGCCACCACACGCTTTTTTTCGTCACTGTCTTGGAATACCAGATTAAAGCCAGTATCAAGGCAAATACACCTCCGTGACTGGCCAGTCCGCCTTTCCAGATTTTCAGGATTTCTGCCGGATGTGCTCCATAATAATCCCATTCATAGAACAGGCAGTGCCCCAGACGAGCCCCAATCACACTGCTGACAATACAATATACAAACAGTTTGTCGGCCCAGTTTTCCGGATACCCTTCCTTCTTAAACAAACGGGAGACCATTTCGTAAGCCAGAATAAATCCCAGCCCCCACATCAGCCCGTACCAACGGATTTCGAGCGAACCCAAATGAACCAGCACCGGATCCACATCCCATACAATGCTCGCAAATGTCATGCTACTTAATTTTTAATCAATAAACTTCACAAAGGAACAAAAAAAATGCATTGCTTCAAAACAGATGAAACACTCTTTGAGGGTGCGGTGCCCTTTCACGCGAAGACCAGCCCCACTGCTCAGTACTCCCTAAGCAGTTCAGTACTTCCGTGGGAGTACTCCAGTACTGCCGGGAAAGTACTACAGTACTGCCAAGGAAGTACTGGCAAACGATAAAATTCTGATTTAAAGTCGCTTTAAAGCAAGTTTGATTACTTTTTCCACAGGTGCATCCGGTTCCTCCTTGAGAATCTGCGCGGTCACCTTTTGAGAAGGAGCCTGTGCAAATCCCAACATGGTCAATGCAGCCACTGCTTCTTCATATATTTCCGTATTGGCAGCTACAGCCACCGATTTGACGGTTGCCGCACTCTCTATACCTGTCACTGCAATCTTATCCTTCAACTCCACAATGATGCGCTGGGCCGTTTTCAAACCAATTCCCTTCACGGTCTTCAGCAACTTGTCGTTTCCACTGCCAATCACGTTACACAATTCAGAAGGAGAAAGTGCCGATAAAATCATACGTGCTGTATTTCCTCCAATGCCCGATACACTGATAAGCAACAAAAACAATTCCCTCTCCTGACGGGTGGCAAATCCATATAACACATACGCATCTTCACGGATGGCCTCATATATATAGAGTTTAACCTCCTTTTTTCCCTGTACGGCAGAGTAAGTGTTCAACGACACATTAATTCCATATCCCAATCCATTACACTCTACAACCACCCACGCCGGAGTAGCATCCACAAGTTCTCCTTTGATATATTCAATCATGTTTTTCTAACAATTTATAAAATGGAGAACAAAAATAACGATAAGAAAGTTATAAATTGTAAGTTCAGCCAGTTTTTTTTGGAATTCGTGGCTTTATTGCTTGTTTGGAATGATTCTAATTCTGTATTTTTGCGCCAACTAAAACGAAACAACTTAAAACAAATAAGAAATATGAAAAAGATTAGAGCAGCCGTAGTAGGTTACGGAAACATCGGAAAATTCACACTGGAAGCGCTTGAAGCAGCTCCTGATTTTGAAGTAGCAGGTATCGTACGCCGTAATGGAGCAGAAAACAAACCTGCAGAACTGGCCGATTATCCTGTAGTAAAAGATATTCGCGAACTGAAAGATGTAGATGTAGCTATTCTGGCAACTCCGCTCTCCGACCGCATCTACAAGGCCGCCGAAGACAACGGCATTCCGTGCATGCGCCTGCCCTCGGGCGCGGGCCATGACGCCGCCGTGATCGGCGCCGCCGGCATTCCCGTCGGCATGATCTTCATCGCCAACCAGAACGGCTCGCACAATCCTCATGAGGAAATGATCATGAAGGATTTCATGACAGGTACCGACCTCCTTTGGCAGACGGTTCGTCAGTTCGACTAAAGGTGGTTGCTATGGACAGGAGCAAGCTGATCTCGGTCGTGCTCGTGGACGAGTATCCGCTCTTTCGCAAGGCGATGGCGGATCTCCTGAACGCAACCGGGGAGTTTCAGGTGCTCGGCCAGACGGGCGAGGGCGACACGGCCCTCGGCCTTTCCTCGCTCGGCCCCGACATCGTCGTGATGAGCCTCGAGGCCGAGGAGTACTCTGCGCTTGATCTTCTCAAGGAGATCAAGTACCGCCAGCCCGCCACGCGCGTCGTGATGGTGATGAGCTCGGCTGACAGTTCCGGCCAGCTCATGCGGGCCATCCGCCTTGAGGCGAACGGCTACCTGCTTCGCACGATTACGCCGAGCGACTTCGTCGAACAGCTCAGGAAGACCGCGCAGGGCGGCATGGCCGTGAGCGAGAAGGTCACTTCGGCGCTTGCCGAAAAGCTTCGCGGCGACTCCTACGCCGTCGAGGAGGTCCGCCGCGTGAGCGAGCTGACCAGCCGCGAGCAGGACGTGCTCGGCTACGTGGCCGCGGGGATCTCGAACCTCGAGATCTCCAAGTGCCTGGGCATTTCCGAGGGAACGGTGAAGGTTCACGTCAAGCACACGCTCAAGAAGCTCAAGTTCCGCTCCCGCGTGGAGCTCGCCGTCTGGGCGTCGGAACACGGCTTCAAGGTGAAGACCGCAGGCAGGTTCTGAGCGAATCTGCAGTAATCCCAAAACTGAACTGAAGAAAAGGTGCGCTTTCCCGCTGGGAGGCGTGCCTTTTTGTCGTCCATGCGCAGGGATGGATGTAGGGGTCTGAAGAAGCGGCGCGAGTTTGCGTGCGTGCTCAACAGACTGGAATCATCTGACGAATCCG
>OGXG01001191.1_pt1 | contig 13420 bp, 10 predicted proteins | sample 1576251 | NCBI WGS metagenome assembly OGXG01 (sample SAMEA3541533, study PRJEB24748) | human gut metagenome | biome: human gut; feature: human-associated habitat; material: faeces | place: China | collected 2012
CGGTGATTCCCGCCACGAGGCTTTTGCCGAGGACGCTTTCAAATATCTCGACCGCATGGGCGACCAGTATGATTTAATCATTCTCGACCCGCCCGCATTTGCCAAACACAAAGACGCCCTGCGGAATGCTTTACAAGGTTATCGCAAACTGAATGCCAAAGCATTCGAGAAAATCAAACCGGGCGGCATCCTGTTTACTTTCTCCTGCTCTCAGGTGGTAACCAAGGATAATTTCCGCACAGCTGTGTTTACCGCTGCTGCTATGTCAGGACGTAGTGTACGTATCCTGCACCAACTAACCCAGCCTGCCGACCACCCGGTAAATATATACCATCCCGAAGGAGAATACCTGAAAGGGCTGGTACTCTATGTAGAGTAATATATGTCATAAACACCATGAACTTGCATAAACAAGGGGTGAATAAAAGAAAAATAATAGTTTCAAAGTTAATTAGAGTTAACAAATAGAAGATTTTCGAGAAAACATTATGTTGTATAACATAAACCATCTATCTTTGCACTGTGTTTTTCATGGTATTAGATTTAAGGTTAACAAAGATTGGCTGTCTGGGATAGATAGCCTTCTTTTTTTTATACCCCCTTCATTTGTTTTTTCACGACCAAATCTCTTCTTTTCTTCGCATTTATGCCATTTTTATCCCCTTTTTATCAAATTACTAGTCTACCTATTCAATGAAAATATTATATTTGCAAGGTTTATGAACGTGAAGAGAAACACAAATTAAAAAAAGTCATGAGTATAAAAGTTCGTTTGATTATTATGAACTTCCTGCAATTCTTTGTATGGGGGTCCTGGTTAATATCATTAGGTGGTTATATGGGAAGAGAACTCCATTTCGAAGGAGGGCAGATCGGAGCCATTTTCGCCACTATGGGGATTGCCTCTTTGGTAATGCCGGGTATTATTGGTATCATTGCCGATAAATGGTTTAATGCAGAACGTTTATACGGGCTTTGCCATATCGCAGGAGCCGGATGCCTCTTCTACGCTTCTACCGCAACAGGATACGACCAGATGTATTGGGCCATGTTACTCAACTTGTTGGTATACATGCCCACGCTATCCCTCGCTAACACTGTATCGTACAATGCACTGGAACAATATAAATGTGACCTGATTAAAGACTTCCCTCCCATCCGTGTATGGGGAACGATCGGTTTTATCTGTGCCATGTGGGCGGTCGACCTTACCGGGTTTAAGAATTCAAGTGCACAGCTTTATGTAGGCGGTGCTTCCGCGTTACTGCTCGGGCTTTATTCTTTCACCCTTCCCGCTTGCCGACCGGCTAAATCAGAAAACAAATCATGGCTCTCCGCTTTCGGTCTGGATGCGCTGGTGTTATTCAAGAAAAAGAAGATGGCTATTTTCTTCCTTTTCTCCATGCTTTTAGGTGCGGCATTGCAGATTACAAATACTTACGGTGATCTTTTCTTAAGTAGCTTTGCCAGCATCCCCGAATATGCAGAATCATTCGGAGTGAAACATTCGGTAATCCTGCTGTCCATCTCGCAGATGTCGGAAACACTGTTTATTCTTGCCATACCTTTCTTCCTGCGTCATTTCGGAATCAAGCAAGTCATGCTAATCAGTATGTTTGCCTGGGTATTCCGGTTTGGGCTGTTCGGTTTTGGAGATCCGGGATCGGGACTATGGATGCTGATCCTTTCCATGATCGTTTATGGTATGGCCTTTGATTTCTTCAACATTTCCGGTTCATTGTTTGTTGAACAAGAAGCCAATTCTTCCATCCGTGCCAGTGCACAGGGGTTGTTCTTTATGATGACCAACGGACTGGGAGCCATCATTGGCGGATATGCCAGCGGTGCGGTAGTTGATGCATTCTCTGTGTATGCTGACGGCAGACTGGTGAGTCGCGAATGGATGGATATCTGGCTGATATTCGCAGCATACGCGCTGGTGATCGGCATCCTGTTTGCCTTGGTATTCAAGTACAAACACCAGCAGGAGAGTAAAACAAATTAAGTAAAAGAGAACGATGGACAAAAAGGTAGAATTACAAGTTATAAATATCACGAACAGCCAGGCGCAAGTAGGCGCGTTTGCTATGCTATTAGGCGAAGTGGACGGTGAACGGCAACTGCCTATCATCATCGGTCCCGCGGAAGCCCAGGCTACCGCTTTATATCTGAAGGGAGTAAAAACGCCCCGTCCGTTGACACACGATCTGTTTATAACAAGTCTCACCATATTGGGAACCAGTCTGATACGTGTGTTAATTTACAAAGCAAAGGATGGTATTTTCTACTCCTATATTTACCTTAAGAAAGACGAAGAGATTATACGCATCGACGCACGTACTTCAGACGCCATTGCCTTGGCAGTGCGTGCTGACTGCCCGATCCTTATTTATGAATCTATTCTTGAACAGGAATGTCTTCACATGTCGTCGGAAGAAAGAACCCGTTCTGAAGAAACAGATAACGACGAAGAGGCTGAAGAAGAACATGATTTGCCGGGTGCTACTTCCAGAACGCTTGAGGAAGCACTGGAACAGGCTATCAAAGATGAGAATTATGAATTAGCCGCCCGGATACGTGACCAAATCAATTCAAGAAATAAAAACCAGTAAGTAACATTATGCACGTTTTTTATACTCCCGATATACAGAAAAGCAACGAACTTCCCGAAGAGGAAGCACAACATTGTACCCGCGTTCTGCGATTAGGTATCGGAGATGAAATCACTCTTACGGACGGTAAGGGGAACTTCTACAAAGCTGAAATTACTGTTGCGACCAACAAACGTTGTTTTGTAACGATCAAAGAAACGATTTTTCAGGAACCGTTATGGCCGTGCCATTTACACATTGCCATGGCACCGACGAAGAACATGGACCGTAACGAATGGTTTGCAGAGAAAGCTACCGAAATCGGATTTGACGAACTGACTTTCCTCAACTGCCGTTTCTCGGAACGTAAAGTCATCAAGACCGAACGGATTGAAAAGATTCTTGTATCAGCAATCAAACAATCTCTCAAGGCACGGTTGCCTAAATTGAATGAGATGATCGAATTCGATCCGTTCATCAGACAGGAGTTCAAAGGACAGAAGTTTATCGCCCACTGTTATGAAGGTGAAAAACCTTTATTAAAGAATGTCCTGAAACCCGGAGAAGACGCCCTTGTCCTGATAGGTCCCGAAGGAGATTTCAGTGAAGAAGAAGTGAAGAAAGCCATCGAACAGGGATTTGTTCCGATCAGTTTGGGCAAATCACGACTCCGTACGGAAACAGCGGCACTGGTGGCCTGCCATACGCTGAATCTACAAAATCAATAATTCTGAATCAATGATTATACAACTTTTAAATAACATAAGTATGGCAAAGAAAACGATTTCACGACTCTCGGTACTGGCAGTACTGATTGTTTTTCTGGCAGCATGTTCCAAAACATCGGAGTATACCAATGTGATACCGGCTGACGCCTCGGTAGTTGCCTCTATCAACCTCAAATCCCTTGCAAGTAAAGCGGGATTGGATGATAAAGAGAATGAAGCTGCGAAACAAAAAGTACTGGAAGCACTGAAAAGCGGAATGAATGCCGCTACCTTCCAACAACTGGAAAAGGTCATGAAGAATCCGGGTGAATCGGGAATCGATGTCGAATCTCCATTCTATGTATTCTCATCCTCTTCTTTCCCTTACCCTACTGTTGTAGGTAAAGTGAACAACGAGGACAATCTTCATGCTTCACTCGACGTGATGGCTAAAGAACAAATCTGCCAGCCGATAAGCGAAGCTGACGGCTACAGTTTTACAACAATGAATGGCGGCCTGCTCGCTTTCAACAATTCTACTGTATTGATAGTCAATGTAAGCGGAACCACTCAAACTGAAAAAGCCAAAGAAGCCATCACTAATCTGTTGAAACAGACGACCGATAACAGCATTGTAAAATCAGGAGCTTTCCAAAAAATGGAAAAGCAGAAAAGCGATATCAACTTCCTCGCTTCTATGGAAGCTATCCCTGCAACCTATCGCAACCAGATAAGCATGGGGTTACCAACGGAGGTGAAAGCAGAGGACATCACTCTTGTAGGAGGACTGAATTTTGAGAAAGGCAAGATTGCCCTCAAAACAGAAAACTATACTGAAAACGAAGCCGTGAAAGCGCTTATAAAAAAACAAATGGAGTCATTTGGAAAAGCAAACAACACTTTCGTTAAATACTTCCCGTCTTCCACACTGATGTTCTTCAATGTAGGTGTGAAAGGAGAAGGGCTTTACAACTTATTGAGCGAAAATAAGGAATTCCGCAATACAGTATCTATTGCTAAAGCAGACGAAGTAAAAGAGTTGTTCGGTTCGTTCAATGGTGATATTTCTGCCGGATTAATCAACGTAACGATGAACAGTGCTCCTACTTTCATGATGTATGCGGATGTTAAGAATGGTAATGCCCTCGAAACAATTTATAAGAACAAGCAATCATTGGGACTGAAAAGAGGGGAAGATATCATGCAACTTGGCAAGGACGAATATGTCTACAAAACAAAAGGCATGAATATATTCTTCGGTATCAAGGATAAACAAATGTATGCTACCAATGATGAGTTACTCTACAAGAACGTGGGCAAAGCTGCCGACAAATCGATAAAAGATGCTCCTTACGCATCGGATATGAAGGGTAAAACCATCTTTGTTGCAATCAACGCTGAAGCAATACTGGACTTGCCTGTTGTTAAAATGGTAGCAGGTTTCGGAGGACAGGAAGTTAAAACATATATTGAGTTAGCCAATAAGGTTTCTTATCTGTCAATGAGTTCAGAAGGAGAAATCAGCGAGATCGACCTTTGCCTGAAAGATAAAGACGTCAACGCTCTCAAACAAATCGTAGACTTTGCCAAGCAATTTGCCGGCATGTAATTAATTTGTAAACAAACGGTATGAATAGTATTCACCTGCAGCAAACACTTCCCCAAGTGTTTGCTGACCGTAATTCGGTGACTTCGGATGTATGGCACCAGGATCTGATCTTCCGGAAAGAAGAAATGTATCTGATTGAAGCAGCTTCCGGCACCGGCAAATCTTCGTTGTGCAGCTATATCTATGGTTATCGCAACGACTACCAGGGGATTATTAATTTCGATGAAACCAATATCAAAGCATACTCCGTGAAGCAATGGGTCGACCTAAGAAAGCATTCACTAAGTATGCTTTTTCAAGATTTACGCATCTTCACCGAACTGACCGCTCTTGAAAATGTGCAATTGAAGAATAACCTTACCGGATGCAAAAAGAAAAAAGAAATCTTATCATTCTTTGAGCAACTGGGTATCGCAGATAAAATAAATGTGAAAGCCGGCAAACTATCTTTCGGACAGCAGCAACGTGTTGCCTTTATCCGGGCACTCTGCCAGCCGTTCGACTTTTTATTTCTGGATGAACCGATCAGCCATCTGGATGATGATAACAGCCGCATCATGGGTGAACTTATCATTGCCGAGGCAAAGACACAAGGAGCCGGTGTAATCGCAACCTCCATCGGTAAGCATATCGAGTTGCCTTACAACCATATACTTCAACTGTAACGAGTAATAAATAACAAAAAATGAGTGGAAAATAGTAAGTGAGAAAATCAGCCGTCTCCCTCCACTGCAACATTTCAAATCGTAAATCGTAAAATCATAAATAAAATGCCAACTCTTGTCTGGAAGCTCCTCCGCCAACATATCAGTATCGGTCAACTGGCCGGTTTCTTTTTAGCCAATCTATTCGGCATGATGATTGTATTGCTTAGTGTGCAGTTTTATAAAGATGTCATTCCGGTATTCACCGAGGGAGACAGCTTTATGAAAAAGGATTTCATCATAGCTACCAAGAAAATCAGCACACTCGGTTCTTTTGCAGGAAAGAGTAATACGTTCTCTGCCGAAGATATTGCGGATTTGAAGAAACAACCGTTTACCAAAACAATAGGGGCTTTCACTCCTTCTCAATTCAAAGTATCGGCAGGATTGGGCATGCAGGAAGCTGGTATTCATCTTTCCACGGATATGTTCTTTGAGTCTGTTCCTGATGAGTTTGTCGACATCAAACTCGACAAGTGGCACTTCGACGAAAGCACGCATACCATCCCCATTATCATTCCCCGCAACTATCTGAACCTTTATAACTTCGGTTTTGCACAGAGCCGTAGTCTTCCCAAGCTCTCGGAAGGATTGATGGGGCTGATTCAAATGGATATTATGATGCGTGGAAACGGACGGGTGGAACAGTACAAAGGAAACATTGTCGGCTTCTCCAATCGTCTGAATACGATTCTTGTTCCCCAGTCTTTTATGAAATGGGCGAATGAGAATTTCGCACCGAATGCAGAAGCACAACCGGCGCGGTTGATTATCGAAGTGAGCAATCCGGCGGATTCCGCTATCGCCAGCTATTTTCAAAAGAAAGGATATGAAACAGAAGACGGCAAACTGGATGCCGGAAAAACGACTTATTTCCTCCGTCTTATCGTAGGCATTGTATTGGGGGTAGGTTTATTTATCAGTATTCTTTCATTCTATATCCTGATGTTGAGCATTTTCTTGCTCTTGCAGAAAAATACGACTAAGTTGGAGAGTTTGTTATTAATCGGGTACAGTCCCAACAAGGTAGCATTGCCTTATCAGTTACTCACGGTAGGACTGAATGTTATCGTACTTGTATTATCCATCGGATTAGTCTCCTGGCTACGCAGTTATTACATAGACAGCATCCGATTATTGTTTCCACAACTGGAAACCGGGTCATTATGGGCAGCTATCAGCATGGGCGTTGTGTTGTTCATTGTCGTATCGGTGATTAACATACTGGCAGTAAAGAGGAAAGTACTTTCTATCTGGATGCATAAATCATAAATGTATTCAAAGATATATCGTATGAAAAGCAAAACTACATTTTCAATGAATAGAGGTTCAATGGCTTTCTTTTTCGGAATGTTATTCTGTTTTACCTCATTATCCGGACAAAACACACAAGATACAATTCTTGCGTATTTCAATCTGCTGGAGAAAGTTCCGCAAGAAAAACTGTATCTGCATTTAGATAAACCTTTCTATGGAGCAGGAGAAAAAATCTGGTTCAAGGGGTATCTCGTAAATTCTGTCACTCATCAAGACAATACGCAAAGTAACTTCATCATTACGGAGCTTGTCAATCGTTCCGACTCTATCGTGGAACGCAAGAAGATTCGCAGAGATTCGTTAGGTTTTCATAATGCTTTCACGCTCCCTCCCACTCTCCCTGCAGGTGACTATTATTTGCGAGGATATAGCAACTGGATGCTTAACCAGGAACCGGAATTCTTTTATTCACGTAATCTGAAAATTGGTAATTCGATTGATAACACGATTGTTTCAACTATTGAGTATCAACAAGAAGACGAATCACATTATACAGCCAGGGTCAGATTTACCAGCAACACACAAGAGGCTTTCGGAAATACAACCATCCGCTATCGCACCATCGAAAACGGAAAGATAAAAGATAAAGGTAAAAGAAAGACGGACGAAAGTGGTTTGATTTCTATTTCTCTGCCGGATCTGAAGCCTATTGCCGCACGCCAGATTGAAGTAGAATTTGACGATCCTCAATATATTTATAAGAGAACGTTCTATCTGCCTTCGTTTACAAAAGACTTTGACGTTAAGTTCTTCCCGGAAGGCGGAGCTCTCTTGACCGTTGCTCATCAAAACATAGCTTTCAAAGCTCAAGGATCGGATGGTTTTTCCACAGAAATAGAAGGATTTCTGTTCGATGCAAAAGGAGACACATTAACTGCTTTTCGCTCGGAGCATGATGGTATGGGAGTTTTCACCTTGAACCCGATTGCAGGGAATTCCTATTATGTGATTGCCAAGTCTAGTGACGGCATTACCAAGCGATTCGATCTTCCGGCCGCAGAAGAAAAAGGAATCGCTCTTTCCATGACGCATTACAAAAAAGAAATACGCTACGAAATCCAAAAAACAGAAGCTACCCAGTGGCCTCAAAAGTTATTCTTGATTGCACACACTCGTGGAAAGCTGGCAATCTTGCAACCGGTCAGTGCCGACAGGACTTTTGGAAGAATGAATGACAGTTTATTCAACGCAGGTATCACCCATTTTATGTTAATCGACCAACAGGGAAACGCACTTAGCGAACGTTTAGTTTTCGTACCCGACCGGAATCCACATCAATGGCAAATCCTTGCGGATAAGCCTACATACGGAAAAAGAGAAAAGGTTTCCTTGCAAATTTCAGCAAAGGATGATAACGGAACTCCGGTAGAAGGTAGTTTCTCCGTCAGCATTACAGACAGAAGAAGTATCCAGCCGGACTCACTTGCAGATAATATCTTATCGAACCTTTTACTAACTTCAGATTTGAAAGGATATGTAGAAAATCCGGGGTATTATGTTCTTCAGCAAGACCTGCGTACACTTCGCACAATAGATTTCTTGATGATGACGCACGGATGGCGCAGGCATCATATCCAAAATGTACTGACTTCGCCTTCATTGAACCTCACCAACTATATGGAAAAAGGACAAACGATCAGCGGACGTATCAAGGGTTTCTTCGGCGGCAACGTCAAAAAAGGACCTATTTGTATTTTAGCTCCCAAACAGAACATCGTTGCCACTACTACCACAGATGATAAAGGAGAATTCATCGTCAATACATCATTCAGAGACAGCACAACTTTCCTCGTTCAGGCACGTACCAAAAGAGGATTCGCCGGAGTAGACATCGTGATCGATGCTCCCCAATACCCGGTAGCTTCTCCTAAATCTCCTTTTCATGATGGAACATCAACCTCCTTTATGGAAGATTATTTGCTAAATACCCGCGACCAGTATTATATGGAGGGTGGAATGAGAGTATACAACCTAAAAGAAGTAGTGGTTACAGGAAGCCGCAAGAAAGCCAGTTCGGAAAGTATTTATACAGGAGGCATCAACACCTACACTATCGAAGGAGACAGACTCGAAGGATTCGGCGCACAGACGGCCTTCGATGCAGTCAGCAGGCTTCCGGGGGTCAGTGTGACAAACGGAAACGAAATACATATCCGTAATAATCCTGAACAGCCCGTTATCGTCATTGATGATGTTGTCTATGAAGACGACAACGACATACTGACCATGATTCAAACCAGCGACATGTCCAGTTTGAGCCTTCTTCGTGGTGCTGATGCAGCAATTTTAGGTTCCCGCGGTTCGGCAGGCGCTATTGTCATTACCCTGAAAGACCGCAAGGATCTCCCGGCAAGACCGGCACAGGGCATTATTACATGTACTCCATTGGGATATAGCGATTCAGTAGAGTTCTATCAACCGACTTATGATACTCCCGAGAAAAAGAATGACCAACGTTCGGATTTACGAAGCACTATCTACTGGAATCCATCCTTACAACTGAATGCAGACGGAAAAGCAACTATAGAATATTATACTCCGGACAGCACTGCACCGGAAGATATCATCATAGAAGGCGTGGATAAAAACGGAAAGATATGCCGGACGATACAAACGATCAACAAAAAATAAATGAAACTGAATTTGAGATATGAATAGACTCATTATTGGTACAAAAAATGAACTAAATACAATCTATTCCGTGCTCCCTGCAAACGATTTTTCATTTTCATTTCTCATATTCTCATTGTTTTTAGATAAACGGAAGATAATCAGATTAATATCTTATGAGAAATACTTTTTAAAACGGTATTTCTCATAAGTTTATCCGTATTTTAGCTCTAAATAGACCTTATTCTCATAGTGTTTCAAGGTATTTCTCATAGTGTAATGTGCCGGAAGCCGGCATTGAATAAATAGAACGATGTATTCCTTTTGCTTGTTTCCATATACAGTGCCTTAGTCCCATATATTGTGGGAAAAGATTCCCAACAGCTTGGGAAAGGATTCCCTCATTTTGTGGGAAAGTTTTCCTTCAATATATGGGAATACTTTCCCACAATATATGGGACAATCGGAACTAATGAACATCTTCAAGCAAAAAGCCACTATTTTATCTAAATAGTAGCTTCATTTCCTGATAAAAATAAGGTAAGTCGAAAGAAAAAAGGAAAGACGAATGGCTTTTGACTATGAGAAATACCCTGAAACACTATGAGAATAAGGTCGATTTTGAGCCAAAATACGGGTAAACTTATGAGAAATGCCGTTTTAAAAAGTATTTCTCATAAAATATCTATCTGATTATCTTTCGTTTATCAAAAACAATGAGAATATGAGAAATGAAATGAAAAATTCTTTTTCAGTGCGTGGAGGTGGGAATTCATTTTGTACAAGAACGAAAACATAAAGAATCCTTCTCCCTCTCCTTATCTTGATAAAAAAGTGATTGAATATCAAACAGGTTAAAATTATTTCGTAATTTTGCAGATATAAAAGAATGAAGCTATGCCGGACTATGATTTAATCGCCATACTCGGACCTACAGCCTCGGGTAAAACTCCCTTTGCCGCGGCCTTGGCCTATGAACTCAATACAGAAATTATCAGTGCCGACTCTCGTCAGATATACAGAGGGATGGATCTCGGTACGGGAAAAGACTTGGCAGACTATACAGTAAACGGACGTACAATCCCCTACCACTTAATCGACATTGCAGATCCCGGATATAAATATAATGTATTCGAATATCAACGCGATTTCCTGATTTCTTACGAATCAATCAAACAAAAAGGCTGTCTCCCCGTTTTATGTGGAGGGACAGGCATGTATCTGGAATCCGTATTGAAAGGATATAAGCTGATGCCCGTGCCGGAAAACCCTGAATTACGTATTCGTTTGGCAAATCATTCGCTCGAAGAGTTGACGGAAATATTAGGCCGGTACAAAACATTACACAATTCTACCGACGTAGATACCGTGAAACGTGCTATCCGTGCGATAGAGATTGAAGAATATTATGCTGCCCATCCGGTTCCCGAACGGGAGTTTCCTGAATTGAACAGCCTCATTATCGGAGTGGATATTGACCGGGAACTGCGTCGTGAAAAGATCACCCGCCGATTGAAACAACGGTTGGACGAAGGAATGGTAGATGAAGTGCGGCAATTGATCGAGCAAGGAATTGCGCCGGATGATTTAATCTATTATGGGTTGGAATATAAATACCTGACATTGTATGTTATTGGAAAACTAACCTATGAAGAGATGTTCAACGGTCTGGAAATTGCAATCCATCAGTTTGCCAAAAGGCAAATGACCTGGTTTCGCGGCATGGAAAGAAGAGGATTTACCATCCATTGGATGAATGCGGAACTGCCGATGAAAGAAAAGATAGCTTTTGTAAAAGAGAAACTGGAAGGGATTTAGTATCTTTGTCAGTTATATAGTGTGATTTTTAATACACAATAGGATAGATATACGAATATGAGTGTAGAACCAAAGAAATGGGGAGTGATTTACAACCCGAAAGCTGGTACCCGAAAGGTAAAAAAGCGCTGGAAAGAAATTAAGGAGTACATGGACAGTAAAGGCGTGGACTATGACTATGTACAATCCGAAGGTTTCGGTTCGGTGGAACGTCTCGCCAAGATTTTGGCCAACAATGGTTATCGCACGATTGTCATTGTGGGCGGTGATGGGGCATTAAATGATGCCATCAACGGCATTATGCTATCCGATGCCGAAGATAAAGAAAACATCGCTCTCGGCATGATTCCCAATGGTATCGGAAACGACTTCGCCAAATATTGGGGGCTTAGTACCGAATATAAACCGGCTGTCGACTGTATCATCAATCACCGGCTGAAGAAAATAGATGTGGGGTACTGCAATTTCTACGATGGAAAAGAACACCAACGCCGCTACTTCCTCAATGCTGTTAATATCGGACTGGGGGCACGAATCGTTAAAATCACCGATCAGACCAAACGCTTCTGGGGGGTGAAATTCCTTTCCTACGTGGCCGCCCTGTTTTCTCTTATATTTGAACGGAAACTTTATAGGATGCACCTCCGCATCAACGACGAGCATATCCGCGGACGCATCATGACCGTATGCATAGGCAGTGCCTGGGGATGGGGACAGACGCCTAGCGCTGTTCCTTATAACGGATGGCTGGATGTCTCCGTTATCTACCGACCGGAATTCCTGCAAATTATCTCCGGACTATGGATGCTGATTCAGGGAAGAATCCTGAATCATAAGGTAGTGAAAAGCTACCGGACGAAGAAAGTGAAAGTACTACGGGCACAAAACGCCGCTGTGGATTTGGACGGGCGGTTGTTGCCCAGGCATTTCCCGCTGGAAGTAGGGGTACTTTCGGAAAAAACAACGCTTATTATTCCAAATTGATAAATTCAGGCACGGATTACGCGGATTACACGGTTTTTAGTAAATCTACATCTGCAAAAGCCGTATAGTCCGCGTAATCCGTGCCTGAAACATAAACTTATAATTAGATTAAGAAAAATGATAGAACTTAAGAACAATCCTGCCGGTAACTTCTTTCTGTTGGCGGGTCCATGCGTTATAGAAGGTGAAGAAATGGCAATGCGTATTGCCGAACGAGTAGTAAAAATCACCGAAGCTCTACAAATTCCATACGTATTCAAAGGCTCTTACCGCAAGGCTAACCGCTCACGCCTGGATTCGTTTACAGGTATCGGCGACGAGAAAGCACTCAAAGTATTAAGAAAGGTACATGAGACTTTCGGAGTTCCGACTGTGACAGATATTCACAGTGCAGATGAAGCAGCTATGGCAGCCGAATATGTAGATGTACTTCAAATCCCGGCTTTCCTTTGCCGCCAGACCGATTTGTTGGTTGCAGCAGCGAAAACCGGAAAAACAATTAACATCAAAAAAGGACAGTTCCTTTCTCCGCTGGCAATGCAGTTTGCTGCCGATAAAGTGGTGGAACTGGTGAAGAAAGACGGTAAAACTTATGTCGTAATCAACGACTACGCAAAAGTGCGTGAATTGTTCGGTGAGTTGCTTGCCGAAATACAACGCATCAAGTCTACCGGTGACTACGATGCTGCCCGCAAACTGGTAGAGGCCTATGCCGTAAAGGTGGATCCCGAACTGCATGCGGAGGTTTTGGAACGGTATAAGAAATTGAACCTGGCTCCGTACAAAGGTTTCGTCAATCCTAAGTATGAAGCGGTGACAGATGCCGACGGCAACATAACCGATATAACGGTGACCTACGATGAAGGTTATGCAGAACAGATGCTGCGTTACAGCAAGGACTACTCTGTTTTGCCTTCGGTAAATAATTAATTCATCATTTCTCTAATCCTCATTATTGATGGAACTAACAGAACAACTCAAAGAAATAAAGACACAGCTCCGCCTCTCTATGAACGGGGCTGTGTCCCAAAGTATGCGTGAAAAGGGACTGGTCTACAAGTTGAATTTCGGTGTAGAACT
>OGXG01001199.1_pt1 | contig 13384 bp, 12 predicted proteins | sample 1576251 | NCBI WGS metagenome assembly OGXG01 (sample SAMEA3541533, study PRJEB24748) | human gut metagenome | biome: human gut; feature: human-associated habitat; material: faeces | place: China | collected 2012
AATACAAAAGGAAACAGGAGTTACTGCCATATTTGTTACTCATGATCAAGAAGAAGCCATGAGTATTTCAGATCAGATAGTGCTTATGAAGGATGGAGCTATTGAGCAGGTATCAACACCTACTGATATGTATTTAAATCCTATCAATAAATTTGTAGCATCTTTTATAGGAAGTCCAGAAATGAACTTTATTAATGTTGATTTAAAAGATGGAGTTGGTACTTTAGATACTTTAACTATGGAAAATTTACCAAAGAATAAGAACAAAGCAATTATTGGAGTAAGAGCAGAAGATTTTGAGGTAGCAGAAAAAGGTCTTAATACTAAAGTTGTTACAGTAGAAATATTAGGTAGAGAAAGATTATTAACATTAGAGCATGCTGGAAAAGAATATAAGATGCTAGTTGATAAAGAATTCTTTATAGATGAAGGAGCACAATTAACAATCAGACCTAAGGCTGGAAAGTGTTATGTGTTTGATGCTGAAAGTGAGGAGTTCATAACAAAATGTTAAAGAAAAATAGAAAAGGATATTTATATTTACTACCTGCACTTATTATACTTAGTGTTTTTGTATTTTATCCTATAATAAACACTATTATTTTTAGTTTTGATGAAACTAAGGCTAAGGGATTTGTTTTTGGTTTTGGATCTTATAAATACTTATTCCAAGATAAAAGATTTTTACAATCTTTATTAAACACTGCTTTTTGGCGGTTGTCTTTCCGCCAGTATTCGTTTCTTTGTTATGTCTCATGTTCTACGTCTTCTAATATTCGTTGATATATAAAAAGGTTGGAGGATGCGAGCCAGCGAGTAGCCACATCATGCGACTGCCAAGGAGTATGCGAGAACGTCGGAGGGTGAAAAGAGCGCAGCGATTGTAACACAACGGCATATCTCGCAATACTTCTCGCTTTACCATCCTCTTTTTATCCATGTTGTTGGAGCTTCGCTCTTGCTCGTCAGATATTCATTGAGGTCTTTATATCCCTCATACTCATTGACGGCATCAATACATTTGTTGCCTAATACTTCCATCATCTGTTTCGTTGCCGACCTACCTGCCGCATCATTATCCAAGTGGCAAACCACATGAGAATATGTGGCAAGGACAGGTAGCGCATGGGGAATATTGACAATGGAATTGAGCACTACCGCATCGCAGCTTCCGTGAAGTGTGAAGTAGGAAAGGTAATCTATGAATCCCTCAAAAACATGACAAGTCGGTTTGTTGTTCTTTATTGTGGTAATTGCTTTAGGAGCAATGCACCCTTTGAAGTAAGGATTGCGAAGCTCATAACCACTGCCATTATTCTTGAACCCTATGGCGAAGTATTTCTTGCCATTGCTTGTGTAGTGTATCTCTTTGCACTGGCTCTTGGCAAGATTGGGATTGATGCCTCGTGACAAGAGGTAGTTGAGCAGGGCTGTATGCGTCAGTTCTTTCACCTCGACATCTTCAAACGAATTGCTTTCTTTTGCCTTGGTTGATACAACAGGTGGAATAGGGACAACGGAAACTTGGCTCATCAAGCGAAGCACTTCAGAGACATCTTGCGTGTTGTACAGTTCCATTGCCAATGCAAGGATGTTGCCACCTTTACCCAATCCGAAGTCATACCAGAGGTTTCTGCTTATGTCCACCTTGAACGAGGCGGTTCGCTCGCTGTGCAGCGGCGACAGATACCACCAGTTATTTCCTTTCTTGTTTATAGGCTTATATCCTCTACTTGTGAGGAAGTCGTATATTTGGATGTTTTTTACTTCTTGTATAGTCATATCGTTGTTGTTGAATTGATGAATTGTTGAGATTTATGGCTGGTGAAAAGAAAAATTGATTTCTTTTTTGCCCAGTCATACCCTTTTGTTGAATCCTTGTTGAACCGTATCTGTTTGATTATCATCTTATCATACTTCATTTTCAACGTTTCAACAACTCAACAAGGATTATATTCCAAATGAGTCTATGAACTCTTTGGTCACAGTGTAGAAACGTCCGACCCTGCTGATGGACGAGACCCGACCAGGCTTGGTGTAGTCACATTGATAGGCAAGATAGGTCAGTGCATTGTGAGCAGGGGTAAGTCGCCAGACATCTTTCACGACCTTTCGTATCTGCCATTGCTCCACCTTTACACCGTTCATGGTCAGTAACGGTATTAAGTCTTGAGGGATGAACGACAGCTTGTCAACGTGTTGCGTTTCCATAATGTCACGTATCAGCTCTACCATATCCAACTCCGTATGGTTGCGGTTACACTGGATAATGCGGTCAAGAGCCTCTGTCCTGATAAGGGTAGGATGAAACCACATACGCCCCTCTTTGTTGGTGGAGAGTGTGCGGTGCTGGAGATAATAGAGGAATGCAGGTATCTGTTCCTTTAGCTTTTGCAGGAAATTGGTATCATCGCTTCCAAGTGGTCGGATTTTACGCACCCAATAGCGGTTTTCTCCCGGGTCAATGATAACAGGGTAAAGTTCGTTGTTGGAACATAATACGAACTTGGCAAAGAAGTTTACCTCCTGTCTGTCTTTACCCTTGGCCTCTACCTTGTAGGTTTGGGCTGTGCTTAGGTTCTTCAATCGCTCTGAATCTTCTCTACGACTCAACAGCACCTCGTCCACAACGATGAGTAGCTTGCCAGCCCAGTCTGCATTGAACTGGCTCCTGAAATCCTCGTTTGTATTAAAGGTGGCATTGTCCTGAAAGATACTTTTCAGAAAGTTCAGGAAAGTGGTCTTTCCAGTGTTGCGTTCCTCTGACACCAAAAGCAAGATGGGCAACTTCTGTGTGGGCTGTGTATAGAGCAGCTGCATATAGTCCAGTCCCAACTCGTATTGTTCTTCAAAGATATGGTGCATAAGTTTCTCTATGTCTGGAAAAATCCCCTCTGTAGGAATATGGTCAATCGGTTCATACAGATTATAGAAACCGGCAATATCCTTTTGATAGTTGGTGTGGCTTGGCACAGTGCAAAAGCCATTATATTTATCAATAGGAGGAATATTGTGCTTACCATAGTCTTGACGGATGGTTCCAAAACTCCATTGTAGTCTGCGAGTGGTCATTGTTCCATCAGACAAAGGCTGCTGCACTACCTTATATATAGTGGTGCCTACTCGAATATATTGTTCTTCCATAATGTTTGCCTTTGTATTAAACATTTGGAGCATCACTATTTGCTGTCTGGACTTTAGATTTCAAGAGAGAGGTGATTTCCTTCTTCGAGTAAAGATTACGTCCGCCCAGTTTGTGAACGATAATCGTTCCCTCCTTCTGCATACGCCACAGCGTGGTATAAGTTATGTGGAGTCGTTCACATACTTGGTCGCGAGTATAATACTCGTCACTCTCTTCTGCGGTCAGATTGGTTTGCGATTTCTTATCGACCAACTCTTCCACCATTTCAGCGACAACCTGCTTCAGGTCGTCCTTCTGTAACATTATAAAATTTCCTTGCATAACATGTTGTTTTGAAGTTTATGCTGCGAAATTACGATGGAATAAAATGAAAGCACCTCGGTAAAAATCATGTCGATTTCTGCCGAGGCGCTTTTAACGGAACAGCGTTCCTTTTTAACAAATCAAGCCTTCACGATGCAATCAATATACATCAGGGGAAAGTAAGGTGCGCAGTCTTATGCTTATCAACTTTGCCTGTTCTTTTCCTGTTTGAACAGTCTTTTCTGATAAACTCAAATTATAGTCGTTGCCACGTTCACTGACAATGGCATTATAAAGGGCTTCTCCCCAATCAAAGCCAGACTTAAATCCAAGGGATGGGAATTTTTCCAAGATGGCTGTATGGAAAGTACGATAGTTATAGGTATCATTAAGCAAGCTTCCATTGGTCAGCGCAGCAAAAATATAAGCAAGAATAGAATCCGTATCATTCGTTTCCATCCATTCGGTGAGTATTTTTTCTATCTCGTTGGTAAGAAGTTCTGCATGAGGTTGTATAAGCATTTCTTCAAGCAGGACACAGACTTGCTTACGTCCACGTCTGCCTTTACTCTCTTGTAATGCAGAATTAGCTACATCTTTGACTACACGATTGTTTGTTGCTTTCCATGTTCCTTTAGTGTAAGTCGCTTTATCCATACTGGTAAGCATCAAAGAGCGCATAATTTGTTCGCCGAAGTTTTTCTGCCAAAAAGAAGGCTTCTCTCCCATCATTGTTTTGGATAATAAATCAGCGGACTTCACGAAACCATTATCAAATATCATCCAATAGAACACACTGAACAAGAAAGGATTATTGTGCTGCAATTTATCTTTTGTTTCCTCTTTGTTAAATGTAGAGGCAAACAATTCAGTCAGTTTTTCGTGTGCCTGCTGACTAACATTAGAAAATTGAGCTTTGTTGTAGCTCTCAGTTCCTGGGCATAGGCTTAACAATAATTCGGAGATACCTTTTATACCATCAAGCGACAGCAGCTCTATCAAGTAGGAAAAACCTTTGAAGGCGAAGCTCATGTCACCCTCGTATGCTTTTGTGAAGAGATTTGTGAACTCTTGATATTCTTTCGGGTGTTCGTAATGCCAACGGCGCAAACGCAATAGATTAAGTTCTCGGTCTGATGCCTCTTGAGTTTCCTGCTCTTTATCCTGCAAGTGGAATTTAACCCCATCTTTGATATATTGCGCATCCGTAGATTGCTCAAATTTAGTCATGGCACTCTCTATTTCCTCAAACCCATTATCCAATTCCAAATAGCAATGCATACAACAAGCAGCCATATCACCTTCTTCTGCGGCTTTAGAGAAGGTGTTTATTATGTTCTCAACAGGCATATTCTTTGCAGCCATTGTCTCTAAAAGCATATTTTGAAGCGAGTAAGTTTCATCGCATTCTGCCACATTGGTTCCATCTTGTGATAGAATGTCCAATGTGGAATGAAACTTGCTTTTGAACTCTGCATAGATTTCTTGGTTCGCCTCAAACCATTCCTTCATCTTATTGCCCATAAGTGTTATTTTAGCTAATAGGGTTAATCTTTAAGACAAGCCAACGGAATGACTTTCACGCCATCCTGACGAGTGTATGCCATGCTTCCACCAGTCATCACTATCAGCAAATCCGGTTCCCGAATGGGCATCTGTTTCTCTGTTGTGTTATGTTCCTGTATAAGCCTTTTGAGTTCAAGCAGATGCTTGGCTCCATCGTCAATCTCACGACTGCCAAGTTTGCACTCTATCAAGGCATACCGTCCATCTTCCAGATGCAGCACTATATCCGCTTCCAAATCATATCGGTCATGATAATAAGACACGTGACTGTTTAAGTCTATAGTATATGCCTTTAAGTCACGAATACACATCTGTTCAAAGATAAACCCAAACGTCTTGAGCTGCATGCTCAACGCTTCAGGAGACAACCCCAAAAGAGCAATCGGAATGGAAGGGTCGCAGAAACATCGTTTCACGCCACTTCTGATAGCGGTTTTACTTCTAATTGCAGGACACCATGCACTTATGTTCTGGATAACAAATAGCTTTTCCAAAGCTGCAACATAGTCATCAAATGTGTCCACGTGGCAACTTACTTCGCCAGATGAGGTCACATCATCCAAAAGCGACTTCTTCTTGACCAGAGTCGAAACATTTCTGGCATACGCCCGAAGTATCATACTGGTCAGTCTGGCATCTCTTTTCTTGCCATCAATGCTGGAAATGTCGTTGGAGCAAATTGTTTGAACATAGTTCTTTGCAACGAGTAGTTGAGCCTTTGGGGTACGAGCCAACAAAGAAGCTGGCCATCCGCCTCGGGAGGCTGCAAAGATTAATTCCTCAACGGTCATCTTAGACATCTTACCGTCAATATCATAATCTGGATTGTTGAAAAGTTCTTTCAACGAAACTTCACCTGTAGATTCTTGTGATTCCCACAAACTCATAGGCAGCATACGCAGTCTGGCAATACGACCAACTCCAGAATGGCGTATTTGGGATTTGTCAACGGCATTGGAACCTGTAAGTATAAATTGTCCGGGGATTTGACGATCATCAACAACAGTTCGTACAGCATCCCACAACATAGGAGCATCTTGCCACTCATCAATAAGGCGAGGCGTAGCTCCATTTAACAGAATGGATGGCTTAGTTTTAGCGGTGACCAAATACTCCTCACGCAAACTAGGATCTTGCATTCTCAAAATGCTGTTTGCAAGTTGAGACGCAGTTGTGGTTTTGCCACACCATTTTGGTCCTTCTATCAATACAGCCCCAAATGCATCCAGCAAGTCTTGCAACAGGGCATCGGCAGTTCTTCTATAGTAACTCATATAATATGCTTTTTCAATTGCAAAGATACACATTTTCTGCGAAATGCATGGCCAATTCGTGTTTTTTGTGGCATTTCAATCCACTTTTTTGCGGTATTTTATTCGGTATTTTTGTGGCATTTCAATCCACTTTTTTGCGGCATTTCACTTGGCATTCTTGCGGTGAGCAACTATAATTAGTCTGATAAGTTAGCCATCAACTCCATCCGTTCCTCCTCGCTCAAGCCTTTCAGCATCTCAAGCAGGGCTTTCTTATCTACCACAGGAGTGCTTTCTTTCGACTTCTCATTGAGTAGATAATGGTTATACTCCAGCATCTTTGCAAGAGGATAGGCACCGATATAATTGGAAGTAATGTCACCGCCGCCACTATGCCCCATGCTGTCGCTTATATATTTATAAGGTACGACACCAGAGTTATTGAGATTGGTAGCGAAGCTGTGCCTTGCCCAAGTGGGTGATGGCACCTGTTCCATATCCAATAGTTTGGCAACTTTTGCCATGTGCTCACGTATATATCTGTTGTAGCGTTGGATAACCCATATCTCTTGTTCTGGTGTGATTAACTCACTCATGATGGGGAATACCCTTCGCCCAAGTTTTGGGACATTGCCATACCGGTTGAGTATCTCTTGAATCTCTGGAGTAACAGGAAATATCACTTCGCTGGCACTCTCGTTCCGCTCACGAGTTTTGTGGCGAAGGAAACGAAGCTGCTTGCCATGAGTGGCATAGTATAGTTCATCATAAGTCAGTCGGAGTGTATCAGCAAGGTTCTGTCCATCGCCCAAATACATAAAAAGGAATAGTCCAAGGTCGCGAAATATGGCATACTTCTCTCTGCCGAGGAACAGCTCGTTTCCATCTTTATCTTTTGCCTCGTCTGCTTTCCAAAAGTCATAGAGCTTTCGCATGGTAGCCACGTCAAGAAACTCATGCTTACGGCTCTGCGCTTTGTTGTAGCCCGTATCCTTAAACATTTCTTTGGTATCACCTTTCATCAGTCCGTTAGCGATGCACATATTGATTATAGTCCTTAGACTGCGAAGTGCGATAGCAATAGTGGTGGTGCTCAATTCATTCTTCTTCATGATTTTTACCCATTTCAAGATAAAGTCACGGTTAATATCTGCAAACGATACATCCGTTCCCAAATCTTTCACAAAGCGGTTGCGTACATCCTTACTACAACGAGCGGAACCAGCCTTGCCTTCATTGGTTTTAGATTGAATGTACGAATCCCAAACTGTGATGATGGTGCTGTCATCGTCTTTCTTGCCTTGGAACCTGTCTTGCAACTTGCGAAGAGAGAAATTGTTTTCCGAGATAAGTTGGTTAACCATCAGTTCCACTCTGTCCATCAGATTCTTCATGTCGTTACGCTCCGCTAATTGGATGCGCCGACCGCTTTTCTCATAATCGCAAAGAACCAACCACTCTTCCATAGTATATGATTTTCCTAAGCGCAGGAAAATCTTTTGTCCACCATGACACACACGCACAGCAACTGGAAGCGGTTGCGAATAGTCGCCCGCTTTGCGTATGTCAAGAGTCAGCGAACCATACACATTGCCATTAGCAGCCGTGAATTTTGCAAGGCATTTTTCTCCTCTTGAATTGGACTTTCCATCCTTTTTAGCCATCTCGGTGACCTTATTCGTCTTTCCATTCTTCATAATACGCTTATTTATAAATGATATTCCGCTCATTTTGGTGACCTTCAGGTGACCTTATTGGGTGGAAACTGCTGCAAATATACATATTTTCCTGCAACCTACCAAATATGTTAAGTACTGATAATCAGTATATTTAGATAATATGCAATCCCATGAAATAATCCACAAAAAGACTCATAATCTGGAGGTCCCAGGTTCAAGCCCTGGCTGGTCCACAAAAAAGCAGTTACGAATTTCGTAACTGCTTTTTTTGTGCCTTTGCGAAAATAAAACACCATTTAACCATTTTACATGCAGGAATTACCCACTTCAAGCATTTTATGTACAAAACGACAAGAAGAGAGTAAACTTAAAAAATAATGTATTATGAAAACTCAATCATTCATTCGCAAAGGATTCTTCATCCTGACAGCTCTGTGTTTATCTATGGGGGGTCAATCGTGTCTGGACGATGACGATAACAACCTTTCTCTTTCACACTATTACGCCAATGCACTTGTCACTGTAAAACAGAGTGCAGACAATACACCATACTTGCAACTGGATGACAGCACAACCTTGCGTCCGGTAAACATGGCAAGCTCTCCTTTTGGTGAGAAGGAAGTAAGAGCACTGGCCAATATTGAATTGGCCGACGAAGCTCCTCAGGAATATGACAAAGCTGTATTCATCAACTGGATAGACAGTATACTAACCAAACCAATGGCTCCTAATTTGGGAGAGGAGGAAAACAATCGTACGTATGGAAACGACCCGGTAGAAATACTGAATGACTGGGTAACCATTGCAGAGGACGGGTACCTGACACTTCGGTTTGCGACTCGTTGGGGCAACGGACAACCGCATTTTGTCAACCTGATCAGTACAAAGAACCCGGACAATTCTTATGAAGTAGAATTCCGCCACAATGCTTTTGGCGATACAGAGGGCAAAATGGGAGATGCACTGGTTGCTTTCAAACTGGATGAACTGACCGATACGCAAGGAGAGACTGTCAAACTGAAACTGAAATGGAATTCTTTCAGCGGAGAGAAATCGGCAGAATTTGATTACTGCACGCGAAAAGCAACCAACCCACAGGCTCAGGAAGTGACTGCCATCCGCTGTACAAAGAAGGTGAAGTAAGCTAATTTTTGAAGACAAAAAAACGCAAGTGCATTTGAACTAAAACGTACTTGCGTTTGAATCGAAACGTCTTTGCGTTTAATCTAAAACGTACTTGTGTTTTAAACTAAACGTAAAGACGTTTTTTTATGCAATAAAATCCGGCTTGCGGACTATTCCACAATCAGCTGTAAATGAGCATCTCCCGTCTTTGCTTTCAGCCATTTCACGATTTTGTCACGGCTCTTTGAATCAGGCACCCGCTGACAATCAATAATGGCGTATGTCAAGGTGTCTATCCGGGAACTGTCAACCGACAGACGAAGACTCTTTGAAACGGAAAGAGTTTTGATTTCGGGGAACAAGACTTTTAATTCCTGCCCTAACTGCTTACCCATCCAGTCTGAACCGGAAAAGTCAGCCAACTGCTTACGCAGAGTATTGATTTCCTCATCCTGCTCCTTCAAGCGTTTTTCGCTGTTCCGATAGAAATCTTCCATTACCATCGACTTGATGTTGCTGATGTCTACCGCACTGCCGTCTCCCATTCCTTGGAATACTACCAGATTGGTTTTCGAAAGATTATAATCTGCCAGGCGATGCTGGGCGGCTGCAATCTGGTCTTTTGAGACTTCCTTTCCCACAAACACGACCTTTATTTCACGCTTGTCATAGGAGATTTCTCGACTTAAAATCTGAGAGTCAGGGAACTGCAATTCTTCTGCAATGAAATGGTTTGCCGCAGACTGGTAAAAGGTTTCCCGCACAATATTATAAGTAAGGTAGACTGCCGGACACATCGTACCGATGGTTATCCAGATGATATAACGTTTTACCAGCTTTTCACGAGCTTTATCCACAAACTGCTTGCGCTGGAAGTGCATCACCCGCACCCCGATGTAAGTAGCTAGGCTGATGAAAACGGAGTTGATAAAATACAAATAGAAGGCACCTAAGAAATACAACAGATTACCCGTGGCAATGCCGAAACCGGCCGTACACAACGGAGGCATCAAGGCTGTAGCAATGGCTACACCAGGTATTACATTTCCCTTTTCCTTCGTGGCCAATGCCACAATACCAGCCAGACCACCCACTAAGGCTATGAACACATCGTATATGGTAGGCGAGGTACGTGCCAGCAATTCCGACTGAACTTCATCCAGCGGAGTAAAAGAAAAATAAATTGTGGCGGTCGTCACACTGAACAGCGTGGCTACCAGGTAACTTTTCAGTGAGCGTTTCATCAGCTCGAAATCGTTCAGTCCGATAGAAAGGCCCACTCCCATGATAGGTCCCATCAAAGGAGAAATCAACATGGCACCGATAATTACCGCCGTAGAATTAACATTCAACCCCAATGAAGCAATAAAGGTAGCAAAAATCAAGACCCAAAGGTTGGTTCCTTTAAACTCTACTCCACTGCGGATGGCATCTACCGTCAGCTGCTCATCTTCCTTGCTCCGGTTCAAGTCCAGATACTCATTGAAGAATTTACGAAGGAGGAATTTCCTCTTGTTCCCTAGTTCCATACTTATCCGATTTATAAATTACAATTCAGCCTATATGCCCCACCCCACATTTCTTATTTAAAGAAATGGTTGACAAATGGAAGACTCCTTAAAGGTAAATCTTTTTTGATAATAAATGCCACAAAAACCAATATTAATAAGGTGCGGTAGCTTAAACGTAACCAAAGGTTGGCGATAGGTGTTTGTTGCGACAAGACATAAAGCACCAAGGCCAAAATCAGGTAGGTGGTCATCCGCTTCAGCGGATAAGCCACAGGGTATTTTTTCTGCCCGATGAAATAGGATAACAGAGTAATCACGCCATATCCGGCTACAGATGCCCAGGCCGAAGCTACATAACCATAAGTAGGTACCAACCAGATGTTCAGGCCTAAAATCACGGCACACCCGATAAGAGAGAAATAAGCTCCCCAATAGGTTTCATCCGTCAGCTTATACCAGAAAGAAAGGTTGAAATAGATACCTTTGATTATCTCGGCCAGCATCACGATGGCTACTACGCTCAGCCCTTCCCAATAGTCGGAGGCTACCATGTACTTCAGGATGTCCATGTAACCCATCACGGCCAGAAATGCCAAAAGAGAAAAGATAAAGAAGTACTTCATGGCAGAAGAATACATCTTCTTGCTGTCAGCATCTTTATTCTTACCGAAAACAAAGGGCTCGTAGGCATAACGGAAAGCCTGGGTAAACATGGCCATAACCAATGCAACCTTACTGGTGGCGCTGTAAATACCCAGCTGTACCAGTCCCTCCGAACGGTCATCAAACAGATAGGGATAAATCATCTTATCGACCGTCTGATTGAGGATACCGACCAGCCCGAATATCAGAATCGGGAAAGAGTAGTTAATCATGCGCTTCATCAGTACCTTGTCCATACGGTAGGACACACCGCGCAGCTCGGGTATGAAGAAGAATATCTGCAAGGCCGACATAATCAGGTTGGACACGAAAATATATCCCACCAGATAATCGGGGTTATAGAACCAGCTGACGGTTTCGTGCGCATGGACATCGAGCCACGGACATACCAGCAGGAAGAAAAGATTCAGCAGAATGTTTCCTATGATGTTCAGCAACTTGATGGCCGCAAACTTGACAGGCCGCTTCTTATAACGCAGGTAGGCGAAAGGTATACACTGGAAGGAATCGAGGGCCACCACACACACCATCATGGCAATATAGTCGGGATGGTCCGGATACTCCAACAAGGCTGAGAGCGGATGCAAAAAGACCATGCACAGCACCACAAACAGCAGCGAGAGTCCTCCCACAAACAGCAGGGAATTGGCATATACCTTCTGCGCATCCTCGTCCGACTTATTGGCAAAACGGAAAAATCCCGTTTCCATACCAAAGGTCAGCAACACCAGAATCAGTGCCGTATAGGCATATACATTCGACACGACTCCATATCCTCCGGAAGCAGCAGGAAGTACTGCCGTATAGAGAGGAACCAACAAATAATTCAAAAAACGTCCTACGATACTGCTCAGTCCATAAATGGCAGTATCCTTTGCCAAAGATTTTATTCCGGCCATAATGTTTATCAATCAAACAGCGTTCTTTCGCTATTGTATTTACTTTTTCCTAAATGTTTATATGCCAGCTCTGTCACCTCTCGTCCTCTGGGGGTACGCTTCAGGAAGCCTTCTTTTATCAGGAAGGGTTCGTACACTTCTTCCAGCGTACCCGGGTCTTCACCCAAAGCTGTAGCAATGGTGGTCAGTCCCACAGGACCTCCCTTGAACTTGTCTATAATCGTGCACAGAATCTTGTTGTCTATCTCATCCAGACCATACTGGTCGATGTTCAGAGCCTCCAGTGCAAAACGGGCAATCTCCAAATCAATTCTTCCTGAACCTTTCACCTGTGCAAAGTCACGCACACGTCGCAACAAGGCATTGGCTATACGGGGGGTACCACGGCTACGGGAAGCTATCTCTCCTGCCGCATCTGCATCACACGGCACATCCAAGATGCGTGCGGAGCGCAGGATGATGCGTGAAAGTACTGAATCATCATAATACTCCAGGTGCAGGTTGATGCCGAAGCGGGCACGAAGCGGGGCTGTAAGCAAACCACTGCGTGTGGTAGCTCCCACCAACGTAAACGGATTCAGGTCAATCTGTATGCTGCGGGCTGAAGGTCCCTTGTCAATCATGATGTCGATGCGATAGTCTTCCATGGCAGAATAGAGGTATTCTTCCACTACCGGACTCAGACGGTGAATCTCATCAATAAACAGCACATCGTTCGGCTCCAGGCTGGTCAGTACTCCGGCCAAATCACCAGGTTTGTCGAGCACCGGTCCTGAAGTCACTTTAAATCCCACTCCTAATTCATTGGCAATAATGTTGCTCAGTGTGGTCTTTCCTAATCCGGGAGGGCCATGCAACAAAACATGGTCAAGCGCTTCTGCACGAAGTCTCGCCGCTTTTACAAAGATGCGCAGGTTATCCACCACCTTGTCCTGTCCGCTGAAATCTTCGAACTGAAGCGGACGAAGAGCGTTCTCAAAATCACGCTCTTTTCCGGTTGGTTTATAATCGCGTATGTCAAATTGTTCTTCCATAAATTCTTTAAAAGTATGACCACAAAAGTACGAATAAAAGAAGAATCCCCGATGAAGAATCCCGATTTTCGTTTATATATTGTATTTTTGTCTACTACAAAACCTATTAGAATAAGCTTATGACATCAGCAACAACCCAACTCAATGGTACCCACCTGATATTCTTCTCACCCACACAGACCTCGGCCAAGATTGCACGAGCTATC
>OGXG01001211.1_pt1 | contig 13301 bp, 8 predicted proteins | sample 1576251 | NCBI WGS metagenome assembly OGXG01 (sample SAMEA3541533, study PRJEB24748) | human gut metagenome | biome: human gut; feature: human-associated habitat; material: faeces | place: China | collected 2012
TCCGCCACGAGGATCAGGAGGTTCTTCTCTGCATGATGCTGGACACAAAAAATCAGCTTCTCGGAGAAAAGGAAACGGCGTCGGTGGGAATGCCGACGCCGGTGGTGAAGCTGCTGACGATCTGCAGGGAGGAGCGGGACTTCCGTCCCCTGCTTTTCTGATCTTCTGAATCAGCTGCCTTCGTTCTGGACGGACTTCTCGCCCGACAGCAGGGCCTTCTGCTCGATGATGCGGTGTCGCACGACGACGCCGTCCGTGTCCCTGAAGCGGGTGCCGAGCTCTTCGGCCACGAAGACGGAGCGGTGCTGTCCGCCCGTGCAGCCGACGGCGACGGTCAGATAGTGGCGGTTCTGAGCAATGTAGGCGGGAAGCCACTTGCGGATGAAGCCTTCAATGTCGTCAACCATGTTGATGACGGTCGGGAAGGTGCGAAGGTAGTCGGCGACGGGCTTGTCCCGTCCCGTCAGGGGGCGCAGCGCAGGATCGTAGTAGGCAGCTTTTTGAGTGCCGACTTTTTTCTTTTTTATATACTTCAAAATGCCTAAAATATTGATTATAACTAAACTTTAGTGTATTATTATGATGTCATAAAGTATTAAAGAGGTCATAATTGTGAACGATAAATTGCATATCAGAACGGCACAAATAAGTGATGCCGAAGAATTGCTCGCTATATACAAACTATATATTGAAAACACGGCAATCACATTTGAATACGATGTTCCAAGCATTGAAGAATTTGCAAATCGCATAAAAACTACGCTCAAAAGGTACCCTTATATTGTAGCCGAACTCAACGGAAAAATTGTCGGCTATGCGTATGCCGGAGTTTTCAAAGGCAGAAAAGCGTATGATTGGTCAGTTGAAACAAGTATTTATATTCGCCTTGAGAATCACGGAAACGGAATCGGCAGAAAACTCTACGAAAAGCTCGAAGAAATTCTCACAAAGCAGGGTGTGACAAATGTAAATGCTTGTATTGCTTACACTGAACATGAGGATAAACATCTGCATAACGACAGTGTTTGCTTTCACAAAAAACTCGGTTATAAAACTGTCGGTATTTTTCATAAATGTGCATACAAATTTGATAAGTGGTACGATATGATATGGATGGAAAAATTTATTGCCGAACACAGTGCTAATCCAAATAATATTATCCCCTACCCTATGCTGAATTGTTAACAGAACCATAAGATATAAGTATCCCCGAAAAGTTCGATAAAACTTTTCGGGGATTGAATTTGTCAATAAAAATGGGTACTGTCATAATATTGCTTACAATTACTATAAGCTGAAATTTTTAATAATATCCCACTTAATAATGCAATTTAGAATTTGTTTTCAGACTTTGCAAAACTGTCTTTGCAGACATATCCTGCATATTCTCCGAGATCAATTTGCTTGATATCGTGACTTACATGTCTTTCGCTTACAGGAATCATTTCCATATAGTCCCCGTAAAGATACTTCAGGTACTTATCATATTCTTTAGGAATAGGCAGTTTTGCATTTTCAAAATCAACCCATATCGCCTCATCAAGCCATTCGGCAGGGAAAGCTCCTCTTGAAACATTTCTTCCCATACTGTCAAACAGATATTTCGGATTTTTCATATTCTTATGAAGTGAAATAAGTTTGTTTTGAACCTTTTGCAAAAATCCAAGCGGAAAAATCTTTCTCAGAATATTCGCACACAAAGAAGAAAATCTGCTGTTTGCATTCACCGAAGTGCCTCTCCACTTATCAAGCACCAGCCATCTTGAGCTTGCAGTTGCTTTCATATGAATTTTTCGTAAGAAAGCATTGTTTGAAGTATAATCCTGTGCAAGCACATCAAGAAAAATTCCGTTATGAATATTGGGAAATCTTGATGTAAACTCAGTAGAAAGCAGAGTATCGTTTATTCGCAGTTTTGTAAAAGGAAAATGGCTGTCTTTTTCATTTTTTTGAGTCTGTGCAAAAAGATAATTCGGGAGTTCACTCGGCAATACCGAAAGAAACCTGTCGTAATCTTTTCTAAGCATCATAACATCTGCATCATCGTCCCACGGAATAAAGCCTTTATGCCTTACTGCACCCAAAAGACTTCCTCCGCCCAGGAAATACTTAATGTTATGCTTTTTGCAAATTCTGTCAACCTCAAGTAAAAAGCCCAGAAGTATCTGTTGAATATCATTAAGCTTGCCGTCATATGAATCGGAAAACATAAATATACTGTCATCATCCATTACCTCGTGTCCCGAAATAAGGAGTGCGTCCTTGTAGTTGACCATTGATAACCAACCAAGCTTTTTCAGTCTTGTGCAGTCAATGGCACAGCCGTCCGTAGAATCACCTGCAGAAGTTATGTTAACCTCACACTCATCAAAAGCATCCGAAAGCGTAAGTGAAAATTCCGCCGAATTTACGGTTGAACTATCTGAGCAAGCGTTATACACCTGATTGTTCTCACCGTTACAAAGAACAAACAGAACAGCAGAAATCAAGTCATTAATACTTATATAAGACACTTTAGGTGATCTATTCTTAACATTCAAAGATTTTCCGTGAACAGCCGATTCCAGCATATTTCTTACAAAATCGGAACTTGAATTTGCAGATATAATCTTGCCGCTTCTTACTGCTTTGATTGAAAAATCATACATATGAGATGCAGAAAAATAAAGATTCTCAACAGAATGAATCAGCATTGCTTTTAATGAATCCGAATTAAAAGCGGAATATGTTTTTTCTTTTTCGGAAATAACAAAATCTTTTCCGAGTGTTCCGTAAATTGAGGCGTCTGACACAAGAACAGTTTCTTTTATCTTTAACGCATTGACAGCCAAGATAATATTATTTGCCCTGTTGATATGATTTTTAAATACATCAACACCTTCAACTCTATCAGAAAGCAAAAATCCCGTTTCAATGAGTATATCTCCGCATTTATTAACCGCATTAAGTGAAGAATACTTTACGATGGAAAAATCTGATGAATCGATATAATCGAATCTCCTGTCATAGCTTTCGTTATCCTCTACAAGCAAAAATACAGCTATGTCTGCTTGTTTTTTTAAGTTAACCATGCGAAGCGATGATACAAGAGAAAAGGCGAGTTCTCCGCCTCCTGCTATAAAAACAGATTTTCCGAATAATTTACGGATGTTCAAATTTTTATAACGCAAAGCTACAAGTGCTCTGTCCTGTTCAAATTGGTTAAGTAACAACTCAGACATAACTGTATTCCTAATTTCTGTTATTAATTTTCTTCAAGAATTCCGACTGCTCTTCTTATTCCTTCTTTAAGGTCAACAAGAGGCTTCCATCCAAGACTGCAGAGTCTTGAACTGTCAAGAATTTCGGGGGTTTTTGCAAGAGCGGAAGTATCAACCTCAGGCTCCTTTTCATCTTCGGGATTGGCAAAAACCAAAGTCATATTTCTCTCAGGGAAAACCTCACAAGCTGTCTTTGCAAAATTTCTTATTGTTGTATCTGATTTTTCATAAGAAATGTTATACGGTGTAACATTTTCACCGTTAAGCATAATGTATATGAGAGCAGAAACCGTGTCTGTAACATAACAGAACGAACGGTTAGCCGCACCGTTGCTCTTGAGAAGAATATTTTCGTGACGAACAACATTTGCAATAAACTGCGCCCAGACACGATCATCCGTAAGACTGCTGGCGCCGTAAATATAGCTCGGTCTTGCAATCTTTACATTGAGTCCAAACTGTTTGCAATAGCTTGCGGCAAGAGTTTCAGACGCTCTCTTTCCTACTGCATAACAATTTTTATAGGAAGTAAAATCAATATAACCGATATCATCTTCGGAAATACTGTTTTTACCATTGTGCAAAGCACCGTAAACTTTAAGGCTTGAAACAACAAGTACAGACTCACTTTTGCTTTCAAGAGCAAAATCAAGAATGTTTGATGTACCGCTGAGATTTGCGTTAATAGTGCCTACAGGATCGGTTTCAAATTGAATGTTACTTGCCTGACTTGCGGCATGAATAATAAAATCTGCTCTCGCACATTCAATCTTATTTGTAACATCGGCAACAACAAGCTCAATGTCATCTCTTTCAAGAAGAACACCAAACTTTTTCTCGGCTCTCTCTCTGTTTCTTACAAACGCAAGCAGCTTGATGTTATTGTTATAAAAGTCATTTCTTGCGAGAAATGTGAGGACAAGATAATAACCGATAAATCCTCCTGCACCGGTTATAAGAACGGTTTTACCGTTAAATCTGTTCCAATCAACATTTGTATTTGTAATTTCTTTAATATCGGAAAAAACCGTCTTTTTTATATTACTTTGAACATTATAATCCATATTTAAGTTCTTCCTTTGCAAACTGCTTGTAGTTTTCATAATAGAACTGTGATCGCAATGTTGTGAGATCCTCAGGTGTTGTTACCTTAATGTTGAATCTCTCGCCAAGGAAAAGATGTACCTTTTCGCCGAGCTCAATAAAAAGTTCACTTGAGGAAACAGGGTTTGTAATACCTCTCTTGTAAGCTTCTTCGTGAGCCCAAAGAATTCTTTCCATTGTATATCCCTGCGGAGCCTGTGTAATGTACATGGTACTTCTCTGGTAACTCTTGCCGCAGGTTTCTCCGTCCTCACTGTAAAGAAGTGAATCAATACTCGGAGTAACAGGAACGGCTGTTTTGTACTTTTTTGTATCCTTAATACAGTTAGTGATGAGTTCTTCGCTGAGCATAGGACGAACACCGTCACAGATAAGGATGATATCCTCAGGATCTTTTGAAAATTCAGCAGTAGCCATTACGCCGTTGTGAATAGAATCAAAACCGTTAGCACCGCCCGGAACAACAGCCTTTACCTTTGGAACATTGAATGCCTCAATAAGCTCATTAAGGTAGCCGATCCAGTCAGCCTTACAGGCAACAACAATCGCATCAACCTTAGGATGACGGGCAAAATGCTCCATTGTGTGAATAATAATCGGCTTTCCGCCAACCTCAAGAAACTGTTTAGGCATATCGGAATACTTCATTCTTGCACCGATACCGCCTGCAAATAACATAGCTGTAACCATAGTAAGACAATCCTTTCAAAACACAAATCAGACTTCACTTTACAGAATGCAGTCAAATTTATTTTTTTAACAGCAGAATTACGCAGTAAAAAACGCGTCTGCACTTTGATATAACTATTGATATGATACCACATTAATGCATTTTTTGTCAACAAAAATACTTTGTACGAATGTTTTAATCGACTTTGCCGGTTTACGGTGAATTTCTTATACCGTATTTTCAAAATGCTTTTTATTTAGGCACATCATTTTGACGCACAATTAAATATTTTTCATACCTTATAAAATTAATGCGTGAAAATGCGGGAATGAGTAAAATTGTTTTATTCTTTATTCTCATTTTTCTTTTAAGTATATATAAATACAGAAAATTTTGATAAAATAGAAAAAATTGCAGAAAGCTGTGTTATTTATGTTTGACAAAAATTTGATTGATTTATCGGTTATGTCTACCGAGCAGATTGACAAAATTATCCGAAAAGCTAAAAAGATTATGCAGAGTCCCGCCGACTATCGACACGCCTGTGACGGCAAAATTCTTGCTACATTATTTTATGAACCGAGTACAAGAACACAGATGTCATTCCAGACGGCTATGCTTAAACTCGGCGGAAGAACAATCGGTTTTGACAATCCGATGAATTCATCCGTTTCAAAGGGCGAAAGCCTTAAAGATACAATTACAATTGTCGGCGAATACGCCGATATTATCGCAATACGTCATCCTGTTGAGGGTACTGCCGCTGCGGCATCTCTCTATGCAGGTGTTCCCGTTATCAACTGCGGTGACGGCGGTCACCTTCATCCAACTCAGACGCTTGCCGACATTATCACTCTCAGCTGTGAAAAAGGCAGACTTGATAACCTCAGAGTAGGTGTATGCGGTGACCTTCTCAACGGCAGAACAGTTCATTCGCTTATCAAGACACTTGCAAAATATCCGAACAACAGCTTTGTACTTATCTCAACAAAGGAACTCAGCGTTCCGCTTTATGTTATTGACATTCTTGAAAAGAACGATTGTAAGTATGAAATTTCTCATAGCCTTGCAGATGCAATCACAGACCTTGATGTTCTGTATATGACAAGAATTCAGCGTGAGAGATTTGCAAGCGAAGAAGATTATCAGGCGCAGAAAAATGTTTTCGTTCTCGACAAAGAAAAACTTGACAAGGCAAAAGAAGATATGATAATTCTTCACCCATTGCCGAGAGTAAACGAAATTACAGTTGATATTGATGATGACCCGAGAGCGTTGTATTTCAAACAGGCTCAGTACGGTATGTACGGCAGAATGGCACTTATTCTTCTGCTTTTGCAGGATGATGAGTTCTTTGTTGAAAACAGACCGTTTGTTGTATCGAATCATCACTGCAACAATCCGAAATGTATCACACAGCAGGAGCCATATCTTCCGAACCTCAGCTACGAAAAGCTTGGTATGGTAATGTGCGGTTACTGCGACAAGAGAATAGACTGAGGTGTATTAAATGAGTGAACATAAGAAAAAGAAAAATCCGGCGGCTACTATGATGATGACCTCTCTCGCCTATATCGTACTCGGCATTGTGACGGTTGTCTTTCCGCAAAAGGTGCTTGATGTTTTGTGCTATGCACTCGGCGGTGCAATGACTGTTTACGGACTGTTCAACATAATTTCTTTCTTTGTTGACAGAGAAGGCGGAATGTACTTTGAACTTGTAATAGGCGTTATTTCAACCGGATTCGGTATATTTGCTTTGTTTTCACCCACTTCAATTGCGGCAATAATCAATATTCCGATTGGCATTATCATTATTGTTGACAGCATTATGGATATGAAACATTCGCTCACGCTGAGATCGCTCGGTATGAGAAAATGGTGGATTCCGTTTATTATAGCAATTGTAATGATTATGTTCAGTCTTACAACAATTTTCTTTACAAACATTTTTGGTGCATTGCTTATGATTGCACTCGGAATTGCGCTTATTTATGAAGGTGTTTCAGGATTTTCACTTATTATTCTGCTCGGTCGTTATCACAAAGAATACGACCGCAATCAGAGAATGATTGATGCAGAAGCAACCGATATAAACTGAATATGATTAAACCGTCCGCAGATTTTACGGACGGTTTTCTTTTTATACGGTAATGTATGCGCCGAGGTGGATACTGCAAAGAATACATTCTTTGACGGTAAGTTCTTCAGACTGCTCCATTGCCGATTTGTACAAATAAAGTTGTTTCTTGTAAAGTCCTGCAAGTTTTGTTATATCTTTTACCCTGTCGGTTTTGTAATCGACAATAACAAGCTTTCCGTCCTCAACAAAAGCAAGGTCAACCGCACCCTGAATTATTACTGTTGCATCGGTTTTTACATCTTTATATTCATCAAATACTGCCGACGGTTTAAGCCTTGCGGTAAATCGTTTTTCACGCATTACAAGCTGTGATGCAATTATACGGTCAATTAGTTTGGTTGACAAAAATTCATTAAGTGTTTTTCTGTCAATCATATCAACCTGTTCCTGTGTAAGTTTTCCGTCATTTAAAAGACGGTCAATTTCAGTATCAAGACTTGCTCTTGCCTGTTCAAAATTGCAGTATTGCAAAAACTTGTGGTGAGCAGTACCTCTTGCAACAGGAGCGGAATTTTGTTCAGCTATGAATAACGGCTTTGAAAGAATCTTTTCAAAATAATCACCGTTCTGACTGTGTGCAATATCGGATGCACTGACCTTTTGCGGGAGTGAAAGAATATCCCTGTTTCTGTATTTGAAATCAAGATTCTTTTTCAAAAGCTTTGCATAATCAAAAGTATCATCGGATACATCGGCAACCTGTAACAAATATGTTGAAGTAATATCGTCCTCAAAGACATTATCCTTATCAATCAATTTTTCATCAACAATAATCTGCAATTTCCAATCTGATTCTCCGTTGTGCGGAATTACCATTGAACCCGGCATAATATCATTACGCAGATTATTGAGTGACGGGTGAACTAATGCACAAAGGCAGAGCCAGTCGCAATAGCTTTGACAGCTTGTTACAGTATAGGGTTCAATTACACTTTCGGACACAAGCTTTGAATACAGCCTTTCAAGATAATCACTGCACTTCTTTACTGCACCGACACAGATAAGCTTTTCCTTTGCTCTTGTGAGTGCAACATAAAGCACACGCATTTCCTCGGCAATAAGGTTTTCTTCAATTTTAAGCCCTGTTGCAAGGCGTGGGAATGTGTTATAAACAACACCATTGCTCTGCGTCTTGATGCCGAGTCCTGCCTTGCTGTCGAGAAGAATATCGTTTCTAAGGTCGGTTTTATTGAATTGGTGGGTTATGTCGGCAATAAAGCAAACCGGAAATTCAAGTCCTTTTGACGCATGGATACTGAGAACTCTCACGGCATTTGCAGAGTCGCCCTCATTTTGTGATGATGCGTCAAGGTTTGTCTTATTGGCAATAAGCTTGTCGGTATATGAAATAAAATCAGAAAGGGTTTTATAGCCGTTGCTCTCAAATTTTCTTGCATATTCACGCAACAGCTCCGGGTTTTTAAGTGCCGAGTCATTACCGCTGACCGCAAGAGAAATCGACATAAATCCAGTCATTTCACACGCTTTTGAAATGAGAGCGTCAACGGAATTTGTACAGGCACAATCACGCAGAATTTTAAGTTCATCAACAAATTTTCTTGCCTTATCGTTTGTTTTCGCATATTCGCAGACAGAAGAGTAAAGCGAAGATTTTCTGCTGTCACAACGCATTTCGGCAAGCTCGTCGGGAGTGAACGCATACATGGGACTGCACAAAACCGACAAAAGCGAAATATCAATCCCCGGGTTGTCGATTACACGCAAAAGGTTGAGCATAATTTTGATTTCAACTGCATCAAAAAAGCTTGACTTATTCTCGCTGTAGGCAGGAATACCGCTGTTGTTCAGGGTATTGACATAAGTTGCGGCCTTTCCGCTTGGACTGCGAAGAATTATTGCAAAGTCGCCGTAACGGGCTTCACGCATTATATCTCCGTCCTTAACTCTAAAGCCCGAATTAATCATATCGTGAATTTTATTCGCTATGTACTTTGCCTCAATTTCTTCTTTTTCAAGGTCTGAATTTTCGGATTCAACCAATGAAATTTCAAAATTGCAATCAGCAGACTTTGGGAACTCAGCGCCGTTTACCAGCCTTTCATCGGAGTTATATTCCATTTTTGCGGATTCCTTGGTCATTATTCTTTCAAAAATAAAATTGACCGCATCACACACCTCAAAACGACTGCGAAAATTTCTGTCAAGAATTATAGTTGCAGGGTATTCGGGATTCTCTTCATTGAACCGTTTATATTCGTTTTTGCGTTCAATAAAAATTTCGGGCTTTGCCTGACGAAATCCGTAAATACTCTGCTTAACATCACCAACCACAAAAAGATTGCTTTCATCATTGCTTACCGACTTGAAGATAAGGTCTTGAACATCATTTACATCTTGAAATTCGTCAACCATAACAGCATCAAATCTGTTTGAAATCTCCTGAGCCTGAACGGTTTTGGTATAGCCGTTTTCATCATCAGGCTTTGCAAGAAGTTTTACAGTAAGCGATTCAATATCGGCAAACGATAGAATATTTTTCTTTGCTTTGAGTTCGGTAAGCTTTTTGTCATATGCACGAACAAGTGTAAACAAGGTAGATATGGACCTATGAAGCTGTGACAATTCAAGCCTTGCATCTTCCTCACTCCAAAAAAACAATGATTGGAGTTTCTTCACCGTTTCTTTGACCTCATCTCTGTTGGATGAAACAGAAATTTTAATCGGATTATCCTTATATCCTTTCGGACTTTTCATTCTTCCTGTTTCAAAAGAAAATATTGCCTGTCTGATTTCATCCCATGATGAAGAAACAAATTTTAATTGAACATGGGTAAAATATGCTAAATCACCGACAAGCATGGGTTCGACTGCATCCTGAAGTTTTTCGTCATCTTTTAATCGAAGAATAGAATTTTCAGTCAGATTGATTCCGTGAAGCACGGCACTCAGAGCATAGTCGATTATAATTTTGCCCCACACAGTTTTTTCAATATCGGTTTCAGAATAGTTTTCGAGCATATCATCAAGCCATTTATCGGGGAACGGCTGAGTTGTAAGAAACTCGGATATTTTAAGGACTGTTTCACGCAGTTTTTGATCGCCCTGTTTTCCTTTAAAAAGATCAAGCAGAGAGTAAAAGCAGTCATCTTCGCTGTCATAAAAGCTTTCAAATGTATTGTCGAGTGCCTCTTGTCTTAGAATTTCAAGCTCACCCTCATCGGCAATACGAAAATCTCTTGCAACATCGAGCGTATGAAAATATTCACGGACAATATCTCCGCAAAAGCTGTCTATTGTAGAAATATTTGCGCTGTACAAAAGCTGTCGCTGTGCAAGCAAATGAGCGTTATACGGATCATCTTCAAGAAGCTTGTTGACTGCCGACTGTATTCTTTCTCGCATTTCGGCAGCCGCCGCCCTTGTGAATGTTACGATAAGAAGGCGGTCAACATCAAGGGGATTTTTCTCCCGTGTAATAAGCTTTATTACCCGCTCTACAAGCACGGCAGTTTTGCCCGAACCGGCGGCAGCCGATACAAGCACAGAACCGTCTGTTGCATAGATGGCATTCTTCTGTTGCGGAGTCCAATTTCTTGACATTACTCTTCCTCCTTTCCGTTAATTTCATTTGTAATTTCTTCGATAACGGTCTTGTTATCGACAGAAAAACAAGTTATCGGGTTACTCTGTCTGTAGGCGCATACGCTGTCGTAAGGGCAGTATTCGCATGAATCGTGGCCGCCTTTGAGCGGTTTTGCCTCAATGTTGCCGTTATAGATATTCTTGCCCATTTCAGCGATGAGCATATCAACCTTTTTAAAGATTTTACCGAACTCTGCAAGTGTTGCAAGGCTTGTTGAGGAAACAGGCTCGCCCGCTTTAATTTTTACAGGAATGTATGTTGCGGCGTCTGTTTTATCCATTCCGTGAATTATTTCTGTGTCTTTGAGCAAAAGTCCGTTCATCTTTAGCTTTTTATTAAGTTCATCGGGCAGTTTGTCAATTGATTTCAAACTGTCTGACGAAATATACGGAACGGTTGCAGGCATATACAAAATCCCGGCAGGTACAATATCTCCGTATTTGTCACCGCCCGAAGTCTCGATTGAATGGAGATACAAAAGCATCTGAAGATTGATTCCGTAGAGAATATCGGAAAGCTTAAACTGTTTTGTGCCTGTTTTATAATCAATAATACGCAAATATGTTATATCGGCTCTCTGCATAATATCTACTCTGTCAACACTTCCGCAGACTGCAATTTTGTGACCGTCGGGCAGTGCAATTGTATAAGACGGAATATCCTCGCCAATTTTAAGTTCACAATCGGCAACAAAAAATTCACTCTGGGAAAGTTCCTCCATAATGTGTTTCATCAGATACATCACATTATCAAGAATTGTCTTTAGGCGGTATGTAAATGAATTTGACTCAAGCTGTTCTTCACCGAAATATGTAACTGCATATTCCGAAAGATATGCACAGACAATTTTTTGGAATTTATCTTCTTCAAGCGATAAATACTCTTCCTTAGTATATTCACTGAAAAAGCGTTCAAGTATATAATGAACAATCGTTCCGTACTGCATGGGATTGATTTCTGCTCTTTGTCTTTCCCGAACATTCAAGCCGTAATTACAAAAATAGGAAAATCTGCAGAGATTGAATTTTTCAAGCTGTGACGCTGAGATATTGAGATTTTTACCAAAAAGCTTTTCTGCATTTTTCTTGTCAAATATCTTAAAGGGAACTTTGTCCTTTGCATTTATGAGCGAATCAAGCTTTTCAGAATATTCGGGATTTTGTGCAAAAATTTCAAGCAATGATTCGGGCACTTTTTTGCCTTTTCCTATCATATCGGCAACTGTATCAAAAGCAGGGCGGAGTGCGTACATACTTTCTTTTTTACCGTCAAAATCAAATTTGTCATATGCAATGATATTTTTAAATACCTTTTTACATTGCAAAACAATTTCGGACGGCTGATAGGTTGTTCCCGTTATGTCCGATGAATAAAATGATACGGAAAGGAACTCACTTGCAGAGGTCATACAGGAATATGCCATAAATGTTTCAAGGTTATTGAGTGCGGCAAAATCGTCACCGAGTTCAATTTCGTTCATTGCAAGCATCTTTAACTCAAACGGTGAGAATATGCCTGATGTATGCGGTATTGCAGGGAAAATTCCGTCAACACAGCCAATGAGAAATGACGCTTTCTGCTTAGAAATTCGTACCCTTTGAGCGGTTGTTATCGTTACGCAATCTATCGTTCTCGGAATATCTGACAATTGCATTGCGTTAATCTGCAAGCTTAAAAGCTCGTAATAACGCTTTACGGTCATTACTTTTGTACCGATTACAGCGGCGGTTTTATCAAGAACAGCCATAAACATATTCCAAACTCTTATCTGCTCCGCACCCACTGATTTATCATACGAGCGTTCAAATTCCGCATACATCCTGCGTAACGCATCGGGAACTTTAAGTTCTTCAAGAAGGGCATAGAACAGCTTTGAAATTTCAAGTCCGTTTTTATCCTTTGCATTTTCTTTGAAAAGAAGTAACGGTTCAATAACTGATTCACGCAGATTTTCAACCTTTGCAAGAACCTCTCTGTCATAATCCAAAAACCTGTCAGAATAGCCTTTTGGATTCTGAACAAATTTATTTTTAAAAGCCGAGCCTGAAACATTCCATACAAAAAGATAGTTTTCAAAAAGGCTTATTTCTTCAACAGAAAATTCGGTTAAACCCGATTTCAAAAGTGCAAGCACATCTTCTCTGTCAAAATCGTAAATAAGGCATCTGAAAATTGAGTTTACAAGCCTTATTACGGGTTTTACATCAATATCTGCGTGTTCATCGCTGAAATAAGGAATTTCGTATTTTTCAAGAATTTCGGACAAAATACCTCTGTACGGCTCCGTATCGTGACAAATTACGGAAATGTCGGAGTAGAGATAACCTTTTTCTATAACAAGGTGCTTGATTTTGCCGGCAACATATTCGCACTCGTCATACATATCAACGGCATTGTAAACGCAGATGTTTTCAGGAACAATTTCAAGCGGTTCAATGTACGGTCTGAAAATATTCTGTTCAAGCAAAGCATGCAAGCGGGTTTCTTCCGCCAGGTTCGGATCATAAATACGGGGAGCAT
>OGXG01001229.1_pt1 | contig 13205 bp, 9 predicted proteins | sample 1576251 | NCBI WGS metagenome assembly OGXG01 (sample SAMEA3541533, study PRJEB24748) | human gut metagenome | biome: human gut; feature: human-associated habitat; material: faeces | place: China | collected 2012
TATCCTTAAAGTTATCCTTATACTTCAGCAAAGTGTATGTCAAAATGACTGCTGCTTAGAGACTTGTGATAGAGGTTTCTTAGGTCAAAATAGTAGTTTCTGCTACAACACTAGACCAATAGTATTATATACTTGTGGTAATGGAAATACACCACTTGCTATGCCTATTAGCAAAGATCCAAGTATTACTACTACCAGTAATGTGTTTAGACTAGAAAAATTGGATGGTTGCTGTGCTACTTGTAGAGTACTAGCACCTAACACTGATGAATCTAGTGTCTTTCCATATGAAGCTACTAACTCATTCTTTACTATTAATTTAGGATGCTGTTGTGTACTTAGATGTCTAGATGATACTTTTGTTGAATGTATATAATACATAATAAAAGAAGGTAAATAGAAACTAATAATTTCTATCTATCTTCTTTTTATAATTTACTCATATTCGTTCGCATTCGTTCATTTTTGCTTGTTCCCAATATTGCAAAGTATTATTTTATAAGGTTTTATACGAACTCTTTCACCCGCCATTCGACCGCATGATTGTAATTATGGAGATTTTAAGCTCCATAATTCCTAGGAAGACTTAATAAGGCTTACTAGGTAAAAAGAATAAGACTTTTTAAGGCTTATTCTTCTCTTAAAGTAATATTTAATTCTTTATTAAGTACTTTTAATATTTTCTCTACTCTAGTACTTATTTGTTCAGTAGTCATTGTACCATTATTATTACCTAATTTTATTCTTAAAGTAATAGACTTCTTACCTTCAGGTATTTTATCACCATTATATTCTTCAATAAATGATACTTCTTTAACCATAGTACTAACTATGTCATTTATCTCTTTCCAAGTAATTGAAGAATCTACTAATAGAGATAAGTCTTTTTCTACTAATGGGAATTGAGGTAAATGATTAAACTTATTGGTTCTTGATTTAAATGGTACTAATTTTCCAAAGTCTAATTCAAAGATAGCTATATTGGTCCTCTTGATACCTGATTCATTCATTGTAGATACTGATACTAATGATAATGAACCTATTATTTCATTATTTAAACTAATATTTAAGTAAACTTCTTTATCAGACCATGATGGTTTTTCTAGTCTACTTAGAGTAAGTTCTTCCATATGATTATATCTAGATAGGTTTTCTATTACTCCTTTTAATTCAAAGAAGATTTCTTTAGCATTCTTACCTACTATTGCTCCAGTTAATAATTTCTTATGGATTGGTAATACTTCTTCTTCAGTAGATTCATGGTACTTACCTTTAATAAATACTTCGGCCATTTCAAATACTCTAAATGTATCAAAATATCTTAAGTTTTTACTTATTACTTCTAACATACCAGGTACTAATGAGCTTCTTAGTATTCCTAATTCTGGTGAAGGTGGTGTTGCTAATCTAATTGAAGTACTTGTATCTATTTTAGCAGCTTTTATATATTTCTCATCTATCCAAGGATATGTAAATACTTCATTAAAATTACATCTATAGGCTAGGTATTCTCTTAATCTTCTTTCTAATGTTACTTTAGGTTGATTTACTGAACTTGTAAAGTTTACTGGTAATGGTTTTGCTTCAAAGTATTCATAACCTATTAGTCTTGCTATATCTCCTAGTACATCATCTTTCATAGATACATCACCAGTACTTCGCCATGTTGGAACTACTGTCTTAAAGATATTATTCTTATATTCTACTTTATATCCTAGTCTTTCTAATGTGTCTTTTATTTCTTCTACTGTTAATACTTTTCCTAATCTTATATCTAGGAATTCTTTAGATACTTCTACTACTTCGTTTTTAGTAGGATTAGGATAATTATCTCCATAGGCTATTATTTCACATTCGGGATATATTTCTTTAAATAATTGTAAGGCTAATGATAATCCTAAGTCTACTCTCTCGGTATCGATATTCTTTTCATAACGAATTGAGGCATCGGTCTTTTCATCAAATCTTTTACCTGTATTTCTTATTGTACCTGCGGTAAAGTCTGCTACTTCAAGGACTACTCCTGTTGTATCTGGTAAGATTGAATCTTTTCTACCACCTTTAATACCTGCTAATGCCATAGGCTCCTTGGTATCACATATTACAAGATCATCAGTAGTTAAATCTATACTGTTTTCGTCTAGTAATAATAGTTTTTCTCCCTTGTTAGCATTTCTTACGATTATTTTTTCTCCTGTTACATGAGTTCTATCAAAGGCATGTAATGGTTGACCTACTGCCATCATGACATAGTTTGTTATATCTACGATAGCATTTATTGGTCTCATACCACCATTTATTATAGCGGTTTGCATCCATATTGGGGATTTCTTTACATAAACGTTATTTATTTCTACTGCTGAGTATCTAGGACATTTAGTGGTATCTTTTATTTCGATATTATATTTCTTTATATTTTTATCTGGTTTTATTATTTCTAATTCTTTTAATGGTACTTTGTATATTGCAGATAATTCTCTTGCTATGCCATAATGTCCCCATAAGTCTGGTCTATTGGTTAGAGACTTATTATCTATTTCTAATACGGTATCATTCATACCAATTATATCAGCAATATTATCTCCTGGTTTGCAATCTACTTCTGATAAATCAACGATTTCGCTTTCATCTTTAGGTGGAAAATAGTCTTCTAGATATACTTCTGTTGCTCCACATATCATTCCATATGATGATACTCCACGCATCTTGGTTTCTTTTATTTTTAATAAGTCGCCTTCGCCATGCCAATATACTTCTGCTCCTGGTTTTGATATTACTACTTTTTCTCCTACATATAGGTTAGAACCACCACATACAATTTGGACAGGGGATTCTTCACCGATATTCACCATACATACTTTTAATTTATCAGCATCAGGATGCTTATTTACTTCTAATATTTCTCCTACTATGATATCATGGAACTTAAGGGAAGTATCTATTACATCTTCTACTTCTACTGTTCTCATTGTTAAATCATAAGATAATTGTTTATTTGTTATTTCTTTTGGTAAATCAACATATTTTTTTACCCAATTTAATGAAACTCTCATCTTTCTTACCTCCTACTTAAACTCTCTTAGGAATCTTAAATCCCCACTATGGAATAATCTTACATCATCTATACCATATCTCATCATTACTAATCTGTCTAATCCGATATTGATATAGAAACCAGTCCATACTTCTGGATCTAAGTTAGCACTTCTAAGGACATTTGGATGTATTACTCCTCCTGGCATTACTTCTATCCAACCATTGTGGTTACATACTTTACAGCCTTTACCACCACATACTAGACATTCCATATCTATTTCATAACCTGGCTCAGTAAATGGGAAGAATCCTTCACGCATACGTACATTTACTTTTTGACCAAATACTTTTTCTAATATTGTTTCGATCATTACTTTACCTGATGCAAATGATAAATCTTTATCTACTATTAAAGCTTCATATTGGAAGAAAGCTCTTTCGTGTCTGGCATCAGTTGTTTCGTTTCTATATACTCTTCCTGGATATACGAATCTAGCAGGAGCTCCATGTTCTAATAAGTATCTTACGGAACCTCCTGTTAAGTGTGGTCTTAAGCATAATCTTTCTTCAGCAGATTTATCTTCTGTTCCCTCTATCCAGTATGTATCCATTGATTGCCTAGCGGGATGATCTTTAGGGAAGTTTAGGTTATCAAAAGCAAACTTTTCACTACTGATATCGTTCTCACTATATACTTCAAATCCTAAGGATAAAAAGGCGTCGTTTAAGTCATAACACATTTGGGTTATTGGATGTAAAGCTCCAGTACTATTTATTTCTTTACCTGGTAATGTTACATCTATTTCTTCATCTGTAACTCTAGCGTTATCTACTAAGTCTTTATCTTTTTCATTTAGTTTTTCATCAAAGTAATTTTTTATTTCATTAGCTTTCATACCTACTTGTTTCTTTGTTTCTACATCTAATGAACCTAAAGTTTTTAACACTTCGGTAAGTGGACTCTTCTTACCTAATAATTCTCTTCTTATTTCTTCTAATTCTTTACTAGATTTAGCACTATTTATTTTTTCTAAACCTTGTTTTTTTATTTCTTCTAATCTTTCTAACATAATTTCCTCCTTATACATTATCAAGAAGCATTATTACTTCTTCTTTACTATATTTTTTTTCATAATCTTTTATTTTATTTATATATTCATTATGACTAATGGTTAAGTCTTCTAATGAATCATATACTATTTTATCTATATTCTTTACTCCATACTTTATTAAATATTTTATATTTAAGTCGGTATCTATATAATTATCTTCAACTAGAGAAAGAATATAATTACTTTTGTTTTTTAATATTTTCTTATAAGTATCATTAGATACATATCTTAATAAATATTCTATATTATAGTTCATATTCACCTCTTTATAATTAAAAAAGATGATACCTAAAAGGACGAATATTATTATCCGCGGTACCACCTTTCTTTATAACTATTGTTATACTACTTGGAATCTTTAACCAGATTAACGGTTAAGACTAAAGGGTGAATTCGTATTAGATATTTTATCAGGCTTCCATCATCCCCGACTCTCTATTAAACTTCTCTAATATTACTACTTCCTTATCATTGTCTTATTTTCTTTTTATACATCTAAATAATCTTTTTACTTCTGTAGTTTGATTAGTTAGAATATCTTCTTGTTTATTACCTTCACTTATATAGTTAAATCCATATCTATTTATATATTCTATTACTGCTAGTCTTAGAAGTGAACTCTTGTTTTCACTATCTATAAGTTGCATAATATAATATGGTTCTATCATAGATAATTTGCTTATAAATTGTTGTCTTTGTTCATTATTCATAAATAGACACATATTATCTATGTTAATCTTTCCCATAAATATGTCATCTAGGACACTATTTAGTTTACTTTGTTTATATTCAAAACGATATTTGGGATTATTTGGTAGTTCTTTAGATAGGATATCTACTGCTTCTGGTGTTAGATTGTCTGAAGCACAAGTATAAAAACTACTTATATTATCTAATCTATATATATCTCTAAATTCTTTCTTTGTGATTAATTGTTTAGCTAGAATAGGATTATATTTAGATACTTCAGAGAATTCTATTTCTCTAGGATACATCATACATACAGCCTGAGTTATCTTTTCATCCTCTCTAATATACTTGAATTCATTTTTTAAAATACTTCCTTTTCTTGGAAAGTTATTATATTCTATGCATAAGGCTTCAATTGCTTTAGCATATAGATATAGTTTAATATCTGCTCCCATATCTTGCATTTTGTATAGTTCATCCATTGATGGCATAAATACTTCTTTCATAACTAATTCCCCCTTTTAAATATAATTATATAGTCATTAAGTCTTTTTCTTTTTCTTTTAATTTTTCATCTACAATTTTATTATATTCATTAATTAAATCTTGTACTCTTTCATTACCTCTTTTTTCTTCATCTTCTGGTAATTCTAGATTACTTAATGCTTTATTAGCATCTTGTCTTATATTTCTTAAAGCTATTTTTGCTTCTTCTGCTAAAGCTTTAACTTGTTTTACTAAGTCTTTTCTTCTATCTTCAGTAAGTGGTGGTATTACGATAAATACTACTTCACCATTGTTATTAGGAGTTACTCCTAAGTTTGCTTCAAAGATTGCTTTTTCTATTGCTCCTAAGCATGATCTATCAAATGGTTTAATTGATAGTTGTCTTGCTTCAGGAACGGATATATTTGCTAAACTTTTTAATGGAGTTGGTGTTCCATAATACTCTACCATCACACCATCTAACATATTAGGATTTGCTCTTCCTGCTCTTACATTAGTAAACTTATTTTCTAATGATTCTATTGTTAACATCATCTTTTCTTCTGTATTTAATATTGTTTCTTCCATAATTTCTCCTTTTTATATATGCTATTTTATCATACTTTATATAATTATTCAAGCATTTTTGGTTTTTATTTGCAAGTAAAGCTTGTAATCTTTACTTGTCATTTATAGCCTAGGGTCTATAAATGATGCATCAATATGCTTATTATATATAAGTTATTATTTTATTAAAAAGACCTATTTTGCATTTTGGAATAAAATCATTTTACATTTAGGCAAAAAATAAGATAATCTATAAAGACTATCTTATTACAATATTAACTATTCTATTTGGTACACAGATTACTTTAACTATTTCTTTTCCTTCAAGCCATTTTTTAATTACTTCACTATTCATAGCAAGTTCTTCTAATTCTTCTTTAGATGAATCTTTCTTTATTCTAATAGTATCTCTTACTTTACCATTTACTTGAACTGCTATATCTATTTCATTATCAATAGTTTTTTCTTCATCATATGTAGGCCATGCTCTATCACATATTGGTGTATATCCTAAACTTTCATTTAATTCTTCAGTTATATGAGGAGCTATTGGATTAAGTAAATCTAATAATACTCTATAATCACCTTTAGTAATTGTTTCTTTTTCATCATAAGCATTTACTAAAATCATAAGTGTAGAAACTGCTGTATTATAAGCCATATGAGTTAAATCATAGCCTACTTTTTTAATACTCTTATTTATTATTACTTCTAAATCTTTAGAGTATTCTTCTTCGGTAGTTACTTTATCTTTTAATCTAATTACTCTATCAATAAATCTCTTACATCCTTTTAATGAGTCTGTACTCCATGGGGCATCTTGTTCATAATCACCCATAAACATTTCATATACTCTTAGAGTATCTGCTCCATAGTCATTAACGATATCATCAGGATTGATAACATTACCTTTACTCTTACTCATCTTTTCATTGTTATCACCAAGTACCATACCATGACTAACTCTCGTCCAAATCATTTCTTTTTTAGGTACTAAACCAAAGTTATATAACATTTGTACCCAGAATCTAGCATATAGTAAGTGTCTGGCTGTATGTTCCATACCACCATTATACCAGTCTACTCTATTCCAGTATTTCATAGCATCCATGCTAGCAAATTCTTTATCATTATGTGGATCCATAAATCTTAAGAAATACCAAGATGATCCAGCCCAGTTAGGCATAGTATCTGTTTCTCTTTTAGCAGGACCACCACATTTTGGACAGGTAGTATTAACAAAACTATCTATCTTAGCTAATGGTGATTCACCTGTGTCAGTTGGTTCATATTCAGCAATATCTGGAAGTAATAATGGTAAATCTTTTTCATCCATTGGCTCCCAACCACATTTATCACAATAAATCATTGGTATTGGTTCACCCCAGAATCTTTGTCTAGAGAAAATCCAATCTCTCATCTTATAATTATTAACTCTTCTAGCTATTCCTTCTTTTTCTAATTTATTAGTAATTGCTTCTTTAGCCTCTTCAACTGTCATTCCAGTAAACTCTTCTGAATTAACTAGTTTACAGCCTTTACCTAAATAATCATGCTTTTCAAAGGCTTTAACACTAGTATCTCCTCCTGATATTACTTCAACCATCTCTAGATTATGCTCTTTTGCATATTCAAAATCTCTTTGGTCATGAGATGGTACTGCCATTACGGCTCCGGTTCCATAATCTCCTAATACGAAGTCTCCTAAGAAAATTGGTACTTCTTTACCATTAATTGGATTAATGGCTTTAACACCTTTTATCTCAACACCAGTCTTACCTTTATTAAGCTCGGTACGATCCATACTAGACTTTTTAGCTGTTTCAGTAATATAGGCATTTACTTCTTCTTTATTTTCTACTCTAGGCATTAATTCTTTAATTAATTTACCATCTGGAGCAATAACAAAGAAAGTAATACCATATACTGTTTCAATACATGTTGTAAATACTGAGAAAGAGCCTCCTCCTACAATATTAACATCTAGTTCAACACCAGTAGATTTACCTATCCAATTTATTTGACCTAATTTTACTCTTTCTTTGAAATTAGTATCATCAAGTCCGGTAAGTAAATCTTCAGCATATTCACTCATCTTTAACATCCATTGTGATTTTTCTTTTTGGACTACTTCTGTACCACATCTTTCACAAACACCACCGGCAGCATCTTCATTAGATAATACTGTCTTACAATTTGGGCACCAGTTTACTGGTACTGTTGCTTTATAAGCCATTCCATGTTTATAAAATTGCAAGAATTGCCACTGTGTCCATTTATAATATTCTGGATCAGTAGTAGAAATTTCTCTACTCCAATCAAATGAAAAGCCTAATTTTTTCATTTGCCCTTTAAATGTTTTAATATTTTCTTTTACAGCATCTTTAGGATGAATATGATTCTTGATAGCATATTGTTCTGCTGGTGCACCAAAAGCATCCCATCCCATTGGATATAATACATTATATCCTTCTCTTCTTTTCATTCTAGCAAGTGCATCTTGAGCAGTATAACTTCTTACATGCCCAACATGAAGACCGCTGCCAGATGGATAAGGAAACTCTACTAATATATAGTAAGGCTTTTTATCACTACCTGTAACTGCTTTAAAACTTTCGTTATTATCCCAATATTCTTGCCATTTTTTTTCTATTTTTTTAAAATTATACATTCTATTACCTCTCTTCGTGTTTTTTGTTTTTTTGATAGTATCTTCCAAGCACTCCATAACATATTATAATAAGTAATGCTATTATAACTATACCACATAGTAATTGCCAAAACCATTTATTTAATAATTTTGATACTATCATATAAGTTGTTACTATTATAAAAGTATTTATAAAACCTGATATATACATAAATCTTTTATAATTAACATCTTTATTACTCAGTTTATATAAACTCAGTATATAATAATATTCTACTGGTACTTTATTCTTATTATACTTAGTTTTCTTTCTAATAAATATGAGGTAATAGAGAAGAAAAACTAAAGCATAACAAATTATGTATTCTAATAATATTTTTAATATTTGCATCATCTTATTACCTCCATATATCTGTGTATTATACTATATTTTTTGAATGTATTCAAGTAAATTAATAAATATTTTTATATATTTACTATCTAATCCTTTTCTTTTTAATTTTCTAATTGCTATTCTCTTTTTACGAACATCAATATCACTAAATAATACTTTATCTATTTGTTCTTTTAACTTAGTAGTTATATTTATATCATATAATATTTTTTTTATTTCTTCATTTACTAAACTAACTGAACTAACTAATGAATCTTTACCCTTAATATTTATTTCTAGATTTCTACCTATTAATAAATTTTTTACTTCTACTATAAAGTCATCTTTATCATAATAGTAATTATATTTAATGTTTTTATCATTTATTGTTACTTCAGTAATGTTTTTTATATTTTTAAATCTTATTAGATAACTTCTAGTACTTACTAGGTTACGACCATTTTCTTTACTAATTTTAAAAGTATAATTATCTTCTTCATAATGATAGTTAAACTTAGTTATCATATATAGTCCGTTTTTATAATTATTACTAAATCCATCATCTTCATATAGTGAATACTCTCCATCACTAAGTGGATATACAAGTACTTCTAAAGTAGTAGGTATTTCTTCTTTAATATTTGTACTTTCTGGTATAATGGCTCCTGCTTTAACAAAAACCGGATAATCTTCATCACGATAGAAGTTATTGTAACTTTTACCACCAATAAATTTTTTACCTTGTAAGAAATCAAACCAAATTCCATTTGGTATGAATACTTTTTTCATAACTCTATTTATAATAGTGTTCTTTTTTTCAGTAATTGGAGCTACAAAGAAATCTCGACCAAAGAAATATTGATTTTTATAGGCTATTTCATCTATTATTTTTGGATAATCATAATAGAATGGTTTTACTATACCATGACCGGTAATATGATAATTATAGCTTTCACTATATAAATATGGTATTAATTTATATCTTAAATTCATATAATATTCAATATTTTTTTCAATAGTAGGGCTCCATTTCCATGGTTCTCTTTTATAATATTTACCACCTTCACTAGCTAATAGAAAGATTGGTGAAAAGCAAGCAAACTGCATATATCTTAAATATAATTCATCTTCTTCAATACCGCCTTTATAACCTCCTATTGGGTGTGCTATATAAGATACTCCTATGTTATACCCTTGAAGATTATATCTAGGAAGTAAATTTAAAGTAGTCCAATTAACTAGTGTTTTACCACTCCATATAATTGGATATCTATGAGGTGCAATACCACTATTACGAGTAAGTATTAAGCCTCTTTGATTACTAATTACTTTCTTACCATAATGGTAATGATCTAACTTCCATAAGTTTATTCTATCTAAGGGGTTATTATAATCTATACTAAAGATATTTACGCCCATACTTTCTAAATTATTAATAAATAAATTAAAGTATAATCCTATTTTATCATTACTAAAAGGAATAAAACTAAATTTATTAGCCTTAATATAATTGCTAATCAATTGATAGTCATTACTACCTTCTTTTATTTCATATTTAGGATTAATAGTTACTCCTAATTTGATATTATTACTATTTAAATAATTACTTATATTCTTTAAATTAATACTTGGTGTATAGCCATTATTTTGATCATGCCAGTAATCTCCTAGTAAGAAGATTGATATTGGTATATTATCATGATTAAATCTATCTACTAACTCTTTTATTTCTTCTTCTTTATAATTATTATTCTTATACCACCATGCTCCTAGGGCATATCTAGGTATCATACTAGGATAGCCAGTTAAAGTAAAGTAATCATTTAAACATCCTTCAAAATCATTACCATACATAAATAAATATAAGTCTTTAATATCTTTATCTCTTTCTATAAACATATCATTTTCATCTAATACTAAAGACCTACTGTCATCTAAAAGACAAAAACCATCTAAAGAATATAAACCTTTATCTAAAACAATTTTATCTTTAACACTATCAATAGAATAATTAATACCTCTTAAGTTTCTTACTTCTGGGTTATTAATCTGCCATTCCTTCTTAGTACCATTAATGACTGCCTTAATATTACTAGATAATATTCCTGATTTAATAGGACTATCTTTAACATAAGTTAAAGTAAATACACCAGTATTTACCTCTATCATAGAATCGCTTTCAGTAATAAAGTAATCTATCTTAGGAAAACTTCTATTAATAATTAAAGAAGTTGGTCTATCTTCAAATAAACCTTTTTCATTATATTCGATTCTAATAAGTCTAGGAGATAATACAGTAATTCTAAACTTCTTCCCTACTATATAAGAATCTTTATTACTAATTAAATCATCTTTATTTTTAACATAATAATTAGTTATATTCATAATTACTATTCTCCCTTCTTATTCTTTTTATATTTGTAATATTTTTTATGTAGAAATTTGATATGGGTCTGAACTCGTACCAGTTCCTGAATTAATACTTATTCTATATTTTAAATAAAGAACAGGTGTAACTTCAAATGCATAATATGCTCCACTATATCCAGCGTTTCCAGCCCAATAAGTGCGCCATGTATCGCAAGAATCGCCATAATAATGAGTTAACAGCCATCCAGAAGCATTAGTACTATTATTAGTTATTATTGCCTTCATCCAGTTATTTGATGCACATGTGCTATCATTATAACTTCCTAATTGCTTAGTACATTTACTCAAATCTGCCGCATAACCATAATCGCTTACATAGGCTAAACCAACTTTCCCGGTCCAACTAGTCGGTGTTCCTGTATATACACTTCCTGTACTTCTTTCATATTCATATATTTGATTTGAATATATCGAATTATTATTCCATCCTAGTAATGAATAAGTATTATCTGAGATCATATTCCTTGTTGTATCGTTTTTGATTCCTGTAGAAGTAAAATCACATGCTGTTGTTGCGTTATTCTGCCCTGAGTAACAGTTACCACTTCCTGAGTTATAATATAAACTTCCACCTGTAGTTTCTGATTCATATCCTTGGTTTAATAGTTTCATTAGTCTAGCATCTGTCCAGTCATTTTTACCATAAGCACTTTTTGCTCCTGTAGATGTATCCTTATTATCCCATGAATATTCGCCTATACTTGAATTTCTTATCAATTTTGTTTTATTACCAAAAGTTCCTATTATTCTCCATGTTTCACATGTAGAACTAGATTGATTAGAATAATCACTACAGTTAAAATATATGTAGTTATTAGGTGATGCTCCGTAGTAACGAATGTTGCCACCTACATCTTTCATAAGACTATTAGTTGTATCATATTCATAATTAATACTATTATTAATTACTGTAGTTTTAGTACTACTGTTATATAGTGATTTTATGTATGCTGCTGCATTATATGTATATGGTTCATCATCTATTTCTTTCATAGTGGCTTCACATCTTACTGTAGCACTAATCGAAGTATTTTCAGCAGTTGAAGCCTTACTCGATGTTTCATCAAACCATAAATATACGGTATATTTTGTTGATGTTGTTTTTAAAGGAATATTGACCGCTAGTAAATATGATTCACCAGAAGATGTTCCTCCCAGTGTACCTTCAGATATTTTAGCAGAACCTTCTAATACTGCATATTTTAGAGCATTACTACTACTTAGATTAGCACTTATATTAGATATATCTAGATATATATGACCATAAATAGTATAAGTATTATCTTTTTTATATAGTGTAACACTTAGATTATTACCACTAGTATAATCTGTACCAGGGCTTAAAGTAGAAGATGTTATATCTGTTCCTTTAGTATAATTAATATAATAATCTAATCCTCTAGTTATAGTATCTACGTTAATCGTAGCTATTACATATTTATAATAAGCGTAAGCACTGCCTAGTACTGCTAATACTAAAAAGCTTATTCCAAGTATCATATACATTTTACTTTTATCTTTTATTTTTTTCATATACATTCCTCACTATCATACTAAAATAATGATATCATAATTAGTAAAAAAGTGCAATATTATTGCACCCTTTTGTTTATTATTTTTCTCTTAATTATATAAAATATTATGGTTATAAATATATAGAATATTATTACTAATATACTTTTAGTTATACTTGTTACATTCACTTTTATTATAAAGGTAAATAATATTAATATTAATGAATATATTATATTTTCATATATTATATTTAATATATCATTAAAGTTATTTATTAATGATAGTTTTAATTTTTTATTTATTAATATTATTCCTATTATTGTACTTATTATAAAGCCTAATATTA
>OGXG01001230.1_pt1 | contig 13198 bp, 11 predicted proteins | sample 1576251 | NCBI WGS metagenome assembly OGXG01 (sample SAMEA3541533, study PRJEB24748) | human gut metagenome | biome: human gut; feature: human-associated habitat; material: faeces | place: China | collected 2012
CACCGAAAGTCGTTCCTAACTGGCCATATACCGGAGTGAATTTCGGACTGATCAGCAAAACGTGGGAAGATGTTCGGGAAGAATAGCCTTTATGAGATTTTATCCAATGAGAAATATACTGGTGTTTTTGTGTTCAATAAGGCAGCTGCAAAAACAGACGGTAAACGGAATAACCATGCTCAAAAGGACAGCTATATCCGTATCGAGGGCGATTGTCCGGCAATTATTGAGAAAAAGCTGTTTGCACAGGTGCAGCAGATCAAGACAAAGAATAAGCGGAATGCCGGACGCTATCACAGCAAAGAGTTTTACCTGCTGACTGGAAAACTGATCTGTGATGTTTGTGGCAAGCGGATGATTGGAAATCTGCGATTCAGTGGCAGGAATAAGACACGGTTTGCTACCTACAGATGCAATACGCATCGGGCAGCTTGCAATAACAAGGAACTGAATAAAGACTATTTGGATGCTTACATTGCTGTGCTGATCGGAGAGAGGTTGAAGCCAAAAAATTTAAAGCGAGCAGTTGCTAAGGTGAATCAGCAGGTGCAGAAGTTCAATCACGATTTTGATACTCACCATGAATCAATTTCTGCACAATACGCTGAAATAAAGGACAGACTTGCCAACATTACTAAGGCAATCGAAAAGGGCATTTTCACAGATGACTTGCTCCAGCGAGCGGAACAACTGGAAAATGAGAAAACAAAACTGGAAACCAGACTGCACGAACTAAAACTGTTGGAACCTATCGCCTATGAAGATGTTGCATGTCTGCACACGCAATGGCAGGAATTGAAACGAAACACCGAAGAGTTCCGCACATTTATCCAGCAGTTTGTAAAGGCGATTCATGTGCGACCCTATGATTTTGACATTGTTTTGGATGTGGGATTTGGTGTGGTGGAGTTGACAGAAACCATTACCATGCGACGTGGTGAACTGTACGAGATGTTTGATTCCAAAGTAAAGACCTGCAAATAAAAGTCAACCCCTAAAATTAAAAAAACAGAAAAAATTTTCTGAAAGAAAAAAGGACACGACAAAAAGACTGCCTGAGCAGCCTAAAAAATTTTTAGCGGGTCGGCAACCTTGACAGAACATCATAAAAATGCTCTGTATGTCGTGCCGACGGTAAGGAACTCATGAATAGACAATTATGTCATCTGTTCTGAGACATTCAAAACTTCTTTTACGCTTGCATAATAGATACGCAGGAATTTGTTTGCAGCTGCATTTATGTATGAGTAATAGTGCTTGCCTTCAGATTTCTTTTTAATGAGAAAATCATAAACAGGATTGTCCTGCGGCTTAGTTTGCAGAAGCACCTGCATAATGATGAACAATGTTCGTCTGAGAGCTCCGGAACCTTTCTTTGTCATCGGATTTGATCTGGTAGTTTTCTGACCTGAATCGTTATTCTCGCTGTCATAGCCAAAATAAGCAGTAATTGCTTTTCTGCTGTGAAAACGTCTTGGATCTCCTATTTCAGCCATAAGCTGAGGACCTACAGCTTTTCCGACACCATACATGTTCATTACAGTATCATATTCGGGAAGCTTAGAAGCAACACGGTTCATTTCAGACTGTATGGCATGACAGTTTTCCGTAGCAGAAATAAGCATTTTTGCCGCTTGTACAACAGAGAAAACAATTGCTTTATCAGAAGAAACGCTGCTGACATAATCCTTTGCAAAAGCGTATATTTTCTCGCATGATGATTCTGTGAAGTGATATGAGTTTTTATCAGACCACTTCTTGTATTTCTTTGCAAAAGCCTTTATGGTAAGCTTGGAAATCATGTCACAGTGAGAAAATTCCAATACAAAGTCCACCCACTTCTCGTGACCATCAGATTCTCTGGAAGGTGATGTGAACAGCTTGTTGATTCCAGGGAAAGTAAGGTCAAGCAACGAAATCAGATTATTATTCATCATGGTTTTCAGCTTTATTGACTGCTGATATTGTCTGTTCAGCAGTTTTAAGGATTTTCTCAAATCTTCCTGAGGAGTATATTCCTTCAGGTCAAGCCAGTAAGTTAACGCATATGAAGCGATTTTTACCGAATCCTTCTTATCCGTTTTTGGCTTTCTTAACGTGTTTCCACCGAAGTCACTGATTAACACAGGATTGACTACGGAAACAAATATATTTTGTTCGTGGAGGTAGCGGGCAATGGATTCAAAATAGTTTCCTGTTGCCTCCATGACAACCTTTGTCTCACCGGGGAGCTTCTTGATTAAATCAGCTAATGCTCTTAAATCACTTCCGGTGTGAGCAACATCAAAAGGCGAAACTACAACCTCACCATAAGGGCGAAGTACAGCAACTGTACTTTTACCTTTGGAAACATCAATACCTACTGCGTTCATAATATTTTACCTCTCTTGATTTGATATTGTAATCGGGCAAACCATGCTTTACTCATTACCTATTCAATCTGTTTGGTGACACGAACGCACAGTATTCTGTGGCCCAACCTGCATAAACCGAACGCTATAATGAAAGCATGGATGACTGTCTTTGCTACGGGCGCTTTGTCCCAAGGAGTGATACGTCAGTCCAATCACTGCTTTCAGTATAGCTTAAGTAACAAATGCGTGTAAACCCTTACCGGCTTGTAAGGTGTTACCCGACTAATTATATTGTAACAGGAGTGATTTTGATGAGTAGAAAAAATGCAAATAACGATGGCTCTATTCGCAAGCGTGCCAATGGGACGTGGGAAGGGCGTTATACGGACGGTTACAATGATGCTGGAAAGCAAATCCAGCGTTCTGTCTACGGTAAAACTCGAAAAGAAGTAGCAGACAAAATACGAGATATTTTGGTGAAGAAGCAATCTGGTACATACATTGCCCCCTCTCAGTACCTGCTCAGTGACTGGATGACACAATGGCTGCAAACCTATGCGAAGAATGCTATTAAGCCTTCCACCTATATCAGTTATGAGGGGTACATTTACAACCATATCAATCTCAGTCTTGGCAGCTATCCCATTCAGCAGATTACTACGCCAATAGTGCAGGAATTTTACAACCAGAAATTCCAGTCCGGTAGCAAGAAAGGCGGCGGTTTATCTCCTAAGACTTTGCGAAATATGCACAATATGTTCCATCAGGCGATGGAGCAAGCTCGCATCAACGGTATGATTGCAGTCAATCCAACAGATGGCACGACATTGCCACGCAGAGAACAAAATGAAATGCGTGTTCTATCGCTGGAAGAAGAACGCCGGTTGCTGTCAGTTATTGGAATGCATCGTTTGGGCATGGCAATTCTTTTTGACCTTGACACCGGACTTCGAATTGGAGAACTCTGTGCCCTCAAATGGTCGGACATCAACTTTCAGAAGCAGACAGTGAAAATTAGTCGTACCTTGCAGCGAATCAAAAAGAGTCAGACGGAACGGGACGACAATCTTTCTTATGGGCATTGTACGCACATTATGGAAGCATCTGTGAAAACGCAGAGCGGCTTCCGAGAGATTCCCATTCCAAGAAACGTATTTGCAAAGCTTATGGAATACAAGGTGAGAATTCAAGACCAGGAAAAAGCCATGTGTTGCGGTTGCTATACGGATAACGGCTACCTCTTTGCATCACCTACAGGTGGCTGTGTAGAGCCGAGTCATATGCGGGATGTGCTGAATGATCTGTTGCAAGTTGCCGGAATCGATCATGTGAATTTCCATGCTCTGCGACATACGTTTGCCACCCGTGCCATTGAACGTGGCGTAAATGTGAAAACGCTCAGTGATATTCTGGGGCATAGTCAGGTACAGATTACCATGGATTTGTATTGTCACACTTCTATTGACCATATGCGGGATGTGCGGGATGTGATGAACAGTATGTCAGATTTGTTTTGATGAATAAGAAAGGCAACAGGAGGGCTTGGATGACTCTCCTGTTGTTTTTTTGTAGAATCAATTCTTGTTTTTCGGTTTGGAATGTGGTATAATGGGGAAAACAGAACGCAGAGTTTTAGACGTATGAATCAATTTGAACGAGGTAACAGTTTTGAGCAAGATGTATAGAACAAAAATGTCGTTACGTAAATTATTAAAAATTATATTGATAATTTCTACAATTATTATATTACTTATGGTAATATCTTTTGCCCACCATAAAATATGCAGTTCAAAAGAAAAAGAACTACTTGTTCCTTTAGGTGAACTTGTAGAAGTAAACGGTCACAATATGAGCATATACACAGAGGGTGAGGGGGATAAAACACTTGTATTTATGTCAGGGGGCGGAACCTGCTCACCAATATTGGACTTTAAGTCGCTTTATTCGCTTTTAAGCGGTGAGTATAAAATTGTTGTAGTAGAAAAGTTTGGTTACGGATTTAGCGATATTGTAGAGGAAAAAAGAGATATTGATACAATATTAAGCGAAACGAGAATGGCACTTGATAAAGCAGGAATACAAGATCCATATGTGCTCTGTCCGCATTCATTATCTGGATTGGAGGCTTTATACTGGGCACAGAAATATCCTGATGAGGTGGAAGCAATTGTCGGTTTAGATATGGCTGTACCGGCTTATTACGATGAAATGGATATAAGTATTCCTATGATGAAGTTGGGACATTATGGGGCTGCTTTGGGAATCACAAGGTGGATACCAAGCCTTGCAGAAAGCGATGCTATCAAATATGGAACGCTGTCTGAAAAAGAAAAAGAGATTTACAGAGCAGTATTCTATCAAAGAACAGCGACTGAAACCATGATAGATGAAGCCAAAGTCGTAAAAGATAATGCGAATATTGTGAATGAAAATGGCATTCCGCAAGTGCCAATGTTATTGTTTATTTCTAATGGTTCAGGCGGTACAAGTTTTACAAAAGAAAATTGGAGAAGTATTCCTGAAAAATATATCTCGGATCATGATAATGTAAGCTATATCGAACTGGATTGTCCTCATTATGTTCATGACTACAAATATGAAGAAATAAGCCAAGAGATCAGAAACTTTATTAAGTAAGCGTATTTTATCAACTTTCAGTTTACAAAAGAGGAGAATCCATGAAAAGAATATTGGTCGTATTAGGTGGCGGTCGCCAAAAAGGAAATACCAGACAATTGGCAGATGCCTTCATTCAAGGTGCTGTTGATGCAGGGCACGAGATTGAACTTGTATCTTTGAATCAGGTTGAAGTGAAAGGTTGCGTGGGGTGCAATGCCTGCCAATATGGAAAACTGTGTATACAGAAAGACGGCTTTTCTGAATTTGTCCCTAAAGTAAAGGCAGCTGATCTCATTGTATTTGCTTCTCTACTGCTATTTCGGACAATCTCTGCGAAACTAAAAGCGTTCATTGAGCGATTTTATTGCATCGCAGAAGAAGATGAAAATCCGCCATTGGGACGGTATGAGAAATACCCTGTAAAAGATGCAGCATTGCTAATGACCTGTGCCGATGATTTGTTTTGGACATATGAGCAGGCAGTATCGTACTACAAATTTACAATCATCCACTATATTGGATTTCATGATAAAGGAATGTGGAAAGACGATTTATCAGGAATGAGATAGAAAAGGATACAAAGCAGATGTTCGTGTATCCTTTTTTTATTTGTAAATTTTTTGAAAACAGCACTCAAAAGAGCGTTTTTTAGACAATTCTTCTCTAATCTCTTCCTCAATAACTCAAAAAAATACCCTCACCGAAAATCGGTAAGGGTATGGTAAGGGTACGAGGCATATTTCAGTCATACGATGCGTTCCACAAAAGAGACAATAAAAAAGCACGCAGCCTCGATAAAGTACCGAAACTACGTGCTTTTCCTGCTCTCAGTTATCTTTCAGATAACTGTTCCTGGTTGCGGGAGCCAGATTTGAACTGACGACCTTCGGGTTATGAGCCCGACGAGCTACCTAGCTGCTCCATCCCGCGATTTTTCTTTCGTCTGACCTTTGATGTTGTTCCCTGTCCTGACGACTTTTATATTATAGCATACCCCACCACAAAAGTCAACTATATTTTTTAGTTCCGAAAGAAAAAAAGTAAGAGTGGTATTTTTAGCACTTAGAAGAAGAAACTAGCAAAATTATTTTTAGTTTTACTAGTTTCTAATGAATATAATAAGGTTGTGCATTTTGATTATTCTTTTTCATTCCAACGTGCATCCTGCTCTTGCTGTTCAAATGTTTCCACATTCATCCCATCAATCAAGAAATCAATGTTATTTCCAATTCTCAAATCTGGACAGGAGAGGAAAAAGGTTTTTGCATCGTATTGCAGCACAGCCTTTGCAACTTCGATGCCATTGATTTGGAAAGAAACCGCATGTCCACTTGCAATGATTTCTTTCCAATCAAATTGTGCAGTTGGCTGTGTACTATCAGCAATGTTTGCATTTGTTCCAGTTGCCAGTAATGTTCCGCCCTCTACAGAGAATCTGCCATCACACCGAATTCCCGATTGCCCACCGTTGGCAATAACCGTTCCATCTACAATCTTGCTATCTCGACCGGATAAAATCGCAGTATCCTTTGCAGCAATTGAAAACATTCCTTCTGTAATCGTAATGGCATCTGTACAAGCGATTCCATTCCCAGATTCATTTTGAATTTGTAGTGCCCCTGTTCCTTGTAATTGCAACGCAGATGAACTATCAATTACAGACCCTGCCTGCTCTGCAAGAATTGTATTTTCTGTATGGTCGGCAGTTGTAATTGTGACCATTCCGGCTTGTTGAATTTGAATCGCTGGTGCATTCACTCCGCAAATAGAAGCACCTTCCAACCGCAATTCTACCGTATCCGTAGCCCCTGCTTGTACACAAATACTGCCATTCCAGTTCCCAGAGAGGTGATAAATGCCAGCAGCCTGCAAGAAAATCTGATTGCCCGAAACAACAATGCCTGCTCCCTGCATTTCTCCATCACTGAGCGACAAATATTTATCTGTCTGTTGTTCCGGTTGAGCAGGGTTTGTTTCTACTGGTGCTATCGTTACTGGAACAGGCGGCTGTGTCCGAATCACAACATTTGTCTTGAGTGTAGTCATTTTCACGGAAGCAGGAGATTCCGCCTTGCTGGATGTTTTTGTTGTTCGATTGGATGCGTTTTCCGTATGATTTCGCACAGTTGTTGTACGAAATGGATTTTCCCGTGGCATAGTTGCTGCAATGCGAGGAGCTGTAGTTGTTTTAGAAGCCTTTGTTGTTTTGGGTTTGGTGGTTTTCGCAGCTTTTTCCGTTGTTACTTTTGCAGTCGTTTCTTTTTTCTGTTTCGTTGTCGTCTTTTTCTTGGATGATTTTTTCTTTTTTGTCGTTGTTTTCGTTACTTTTTTCGACTTGACCGCTTTCGTAGAAACAGCATTCGAGTCCGCATCCATCCATTCGGCTTGCTCTGCGGTCGGCAAAGTTTCTGCTATCTGCGATTCTGAGCCAGCAGTCTGCACATACAAACGATGTGTTTCTCCGGTCTGTCCTGTGCAGCCAACACTGCATAAAACAAGAAATACTGCTGTCAAAATCCATCCTTTTTTCGGATACATAACGATTCCCCCTATTGATAGTCACAAAATCTACTAGTTGTATTGTAGCACAAACTGGAAAAGAAAACAACTATTTTCTTTCTTAATCGAAAAATATCGGATTTCCACTTTTCAAAAAGTTTACCTCCTGTTTATCTTTCTTTTCATTTCTGTTTTACCTCATCCATTATACTAAAGAAAACGGGGAACAAACAGATAAGAGTTTTATAAATTCTGAAAAAAGGAGATGGCACAAATGCAAGGACTAACAACATTAGACTTTCAGATTTTACATGCTATTCAGCGAATTTTTTCTTGTTCCGTTTTGGATTTTCTCATGCCGAAGATTACCGCTTTGGGAAATGGTGGAATTCTTTGGATTTTGCTTGCAATCCTCCTGCTAATTCTTCCGAAAACTCGAAAAAACGGGATACAACTGGGTATCGGTTGTGTTGGCTGTGGACTAATTGGAAATTTATTCTTGAAAAATGTGATAGCAAGGAATCGCCCTTGCTGGATAGAAGATCATACCATGCTGATTGCAATGCCAACTGATTTTTCCTTTCCATCTGGTCATACCATGGTATCTTTCGCAGCAGCAACCGTGCTTTGGCATTGGAATCGGAAAGTGGGAATTGCAGCGTATCTTTTAGCAGCAGTTATTGCTTTTTCTCGGCTGTATTTGTTTGTACATTTCCCATCGGACGTATTCGCTGGGACAGTGATTGGCGTTTTGATTGGAATCGCAGCCATAAAAGGAACAGACTGGATGCAGAAAAAATTCCAGAAACAAAAAAATTGAATCATTAAGAAGAAATGCGTACCGATTTTATAAACCGATACGCATTTCTTTTATCTATGAGGAGATTTCAACTGTTAGGATAATGTTTTGATGGTGAGGCTATCTTCCGGATTTGGAGAAGTGCCATTATCTGTATACAATTCATAAGAACTGCCTTCATAACCCAAAAGCTGAATGGTGTTGTAGTCTGTTTTCGCCGTGTTTTCAGCGGATTCTGCAAACGGAATTGCCTTCTGATTCCGGATGAAGAAGACCAGCTCGTCCAATCCAACAGAAACATAGTGATGCCCCTTCGGGAGAATTTCTGTTGTATAATCCTTGCTGCTGTGCATTCTTACCAGCATCATTTCTTCCGGCAGGTAGACATATCGACCCTGTGCATTCTGCTTGTAAATTGGTGCAATCATCAATTCATTGCCCAACAGCAGCTGGTCTTCTACCTGTTCTGCCATGGCATCATCTGGGAAATCAAACGCCAGCGGCTTGAACATCATCTCATCGTTCAAAGCAGCCTTCAAAAATTCGCTATAGAGATACGGAATCAGGCTATATCGAATCTGAATCATTTTGCCAGCAGCTTCAACATTGGAGAACTGATAGAGTTCTTGTTCCCGTGTACCGTCTGCGGAGTGATTGCGGAACAGCGGTGTAAACAGGGAGTATTGCAGCCAACGAATCATGAGATCTTCCGTTGTATCGCAGCCGAATCCGCCCGTATCCGAGCCAGTAAAGAGGAATCCAGCCATATTTAAAGCCGGCAGCTGCTGCATGGACTGGAGAATATGCGACCACCAAGATTTGTTATCGCCCTGCCAAATGCCACCATAACGGTGTGCACCAATATAAGAGGAACGAGAGAAGAAGAGTGTTCGTTTTTCCGGAGAAATTTCCTGCAACGCTTCAAATGCCGAGCGTGTCATATTCATGCCATAGAGGTTGTGCACTTCGCTGTGCTTGACCATTTTTCCATCCACATTGTGATAGAATTTGTCATAGTCGCCGATGTTGCCATTCAAACCAGCTACCATTCCAGTAAAGGCAAAGTATTCCTGAATGCCCATGTTGCCAGCTGTCAGCTTTTCAATTTCTGCACAGGTATCTGCCAAGCGGTCTTCGGTGTAGAAAATGGCTGGTTCGTTCATATCGTTCCAGAAACCGTCAATCCCTTGTTCTGTCAGAACAGCATATTTCTTGCCAAACCAATCTCTTGCTTTTGGCTGCAGGAAATCCGGAAAATGTACCCGACCCGGCCAGACAGCACCGACAAAGTCGCCGCCTTCGGCATTCTTACAGAAATAATTGTTCTGTACGCCTTCTTCATAGACATCATAGCCGTCTTCGATTTTTACGCCAGCGTCAATAATCGGAACAAGGTGAATGCCCTGTTCTTTCATGTCTGTGGCAAGTCCTTTCAAGTTCGGGAATCGTTCGGTATCAACAGTAAAATCTTTGTATCGTTCCATATAATCAATATCCAGATAAATGCTGTCCAGTGGAATGCCAGCATCCTGATACTGTTTTGCGACTGTGCGAATATCTTCCTCGGTCTTATAGCCCCAGCGGCTCTGACCATATCCGAATGCCCAGAACGGCGGAATATAGCTTCTGCCAACCATTTTCCGGAACTGCTTAACGATGTCCTTTTCGCTTTCGCCTGTGATGATATAAACCGTCAGGTTATTGGACGCAGCATGAATTTGCATCATGCTCCGCTTGGTATAGCCGATGTCAAATTCCATCTTTCCAGCGTAGTCGAAGAATGCACCGAAGGTCACTGCACCATGAATGATGATGAAGTTGTGTGCACCATAGAGGGAACGAGCATCTTCATGGTGGTTGGGGTTGTCATAGTTCCAGCTGACATACTGCCAGCCTCTCTTGTTGATGCCACGAATCTGTTCGCCCAGACCATAGACAATGTCGTTTTCAGAAAGCGAGTAAGTGAATGTCCCTTGCTGGTCTGTTTCAAAAAACGGCAGTGCATCGGTGGACGGCTGAACGTCCAAAACAACTGCATCGGTCGGGAATGGGGTTCCGTAAACATATTTTTTAATCATAACAGCACTTCCTTTCAAAAAGTCCATTGCAATTTGTTCTTCTGTATGATATAATACTACAAAACGGTTCAAAATTCTATTGATATTCTACGCAATTCTGATACAATTCTATTTTTTCGGAGGTGTTTTTGAATGAATGACCGAGATTCGAGAGAAAACCGCATCCACGGTTCAGAAATCAAGCCATTTGGATACTATGCGTGCGAAATTCCGAACCATTTTCACTGTGTCCCCATGCATTGGCATCGGGAATTTGAGCTGAATTTTGTACGGGAGGGTTCTGCTTCTTTTATCTGCGGAGAAGAGAAGTTTGACTCTGCAGCAGGGGATATTATTATCATTCAACCAAATGTCATGCATTCGGTTTATCCACGGGAATCCATACATCAGGTCTATGATACACTGGTATTTCGGTATGAAATTTTCGGAGGATTTGATTCTGACCGTGCAATTGCAGCTTGTATCAAGCCATTGATTACTGGAAAGATGCACATCCCAACGCATATCACGACCGACCATCCGTATTATGCGGAATTGGAGATGATGATGAGCAATATTTTTTCCTGTGCCAAAGGAGATACGCCACAGCTGGACTTGCTGATGCGGAGTGAATTGCTGCGGCTGTTCTGGCTGTTGGAAACAGAAGCAACCGTAGAACATGATTTCTATGAATTGGGAGAGGCAATTCGCCCAGCACTGGAATATATTGCAGAACATTTTCAAGAGCCGATTACCGTCAAGCAGCTGGCAGATTCCGTGCATTTGAGCGAAAGCTATTTTATGCATCAGTTTCAAAAACAAGTGGGATTTCGTGCGGTGGAGTATCTTTCCCATTATCGCATCAATCAGGCTTGCAAAGAATTGCTGTCCACGAAAAAAAGCGTGCTGGAGATTGCATTTGATTGTGGATTTCGGAATCTTTCCAACTTTAATCGGCAGTTCCGGAAAATCACAGGCAATGCTCCGACCGAATACCGGAAAAAATTTGCAGAGGAATCGTTTTTCTGGTGATTGCAAAAATATCTTTATAAAGGAATAAAAGGGGCATATAATAGGGGCAGGCAGGAAGCTGCCGAAAAAACAAAAGGAGCGATGAAAAATGGAATATACAAAGTTAGGGCAATACCGATATTACCATTTCCAAAATCTGTGTTGGCTGTATGAGTTTCGGAAAAGCTGGAATCATGCATGACTGGACGCTGGATGAAGCAAAAATCGAAACGGTTGTCAAGCATGATTTGGATTTGGGCATCAACTTTTTTGATACGGCAAACTGTTATTCTGCTGGCACAAGTGAACATTATCTGGGACACGCTCTGAAAAAGAATATTGCCCGTGATAAAGTCATTCTTGCCTCGAAAGTCTATTTTAATCCGGGGCGGCTTTCTAAAGAAGCCATTTATCGAGAAATTGATGGCACATTGCAGCGTCTGGAAACAGATTATTTGGATCTTTATATCATTCACCGATTTGACTACGAAACCCCAATTGAAGAAACGATGGAAGCCCTGAACGATCTGGTGAAAGTCGGAAAAGTTCGGGCATTGGGTGCATCTGCCATGTACGGGTATCAGTTTTATATACTGTCCTCTATTGCAAACAACGGTGTTGTTTGCAGTGCCGCTAAAAGCGGCTGCAAAGCCATTGGCTTTGCGAGGACAGTATGAACGGCGGCTCTTGGTGGCAAAGCCACCACCGGCAATTCATTGCCGGTATTGCAAAATTGTAGATTTTGCAATAGAGCCTAGTATAATATGCAGCTGGCAGCTCGTGACAACGGCTGGACACCTTTTCAGGCGATGGAGAATCATTATAATCTGCTGTATCGGGAAGATGAACGGGAACTGATTCCAATTTGCAAGCAGATGGGCGTGACATTAATGCCATACAGTCCGCTGGCAGCGGGACATTTGGTTCGTCCAACTTGGACAGCAAACACCTGCCGCAGCAAAACTGACCGGGTTGCAATGGGAAAATATGACCGTACAGAAGAACAGGATATGCAGATTGTCCGCCGTGTTGCAGAAGTAGCAGAGCATTACGGTGTAAAAATGCAGCAGATTGCATTGGCTTGGCAGTGGGCAAAGGGAGTTGCTGCTCCGATTGTCGGTGCAACCAAATCCAGCTACTTAGATGATGCAGCCGGTGCATTATCTGTTCAATTGACAGATGCAGACATTGCATTATTGGAAGAATGCTATGTTCCGCATCGCATTGTCGGAGCAATTGACAAAAATCCGGCAGAGGGCGTTGTATTGCTGGACGAAAAGAAATAAACGAATGAAAATTGGCAGCAGGAAGATTGCATAATGTTCCTGCTGCTTTTGATTTTATGGCTTTTTTGACAGATTGGAACAAAAATCGAAGTTGCGGCAGGTTTGATTTTATCTTTTGTTTAACTTTGGTTTATGTGTATTTATAACCGATTCGATAAACTAAAGATAACTTACAGGAAGGGATGTGCTTGTATGAAAGCAAAAGAAACTGCCTCTAAAACCACCGCACAGATTTTGCGAGATAATGTGTGTACGCTGTTCAATTTATTGAATCTGCTGATTGCCATTGCCTTGATTGCAGTCCATGCATGGTCGAACTTGTTTTTTATTTTTGTGATTGCCTTAAATACAGTCATTGGGATTGCACAGGAATTGAAAGCAAAGCGATTGATTGAGAAGCTGACGCTTTTATCACAGCCAAATGCCAAAATTGAACGCAATGGGACAATACAATCTGTTCCCATTGCGGAAGTACAGGAACAGGATATTTTGCTGCTGGAGAGCGGCAACCAAATTTGTGAGACCTCGAAGTTGAAGAAACGGGCTTGGCGCATGAAGTCGCTCATATCAGCC
>OGXG01001242.1_pt1 | contig 13136 bp, 12 predicted proteins | sample 1576251 | NCBI WGS metagenome assembly OGXG01 (sample SAMEA3541533, study PRJEB24748) | human gut metagenome | biome: human gut; feature: human-associated habitat; material: faeces | place: China | collected 2012
GGGTTCAGCAGCGCCTTCGGATCCTTCGTCATGGGCAGCATACTGGCCAAGAATCAAATCCCGCCCTCATGAAGTCCGAAATCCGCACGATCCTCCTCGGGATCGGTCAGTTTCTTTTCTGTGCGTTGCTGAGCGCGTCCTCCTACGGCCTCTACGTCCTGAACCTCAGGGTAAGCGTCCCCGTCGAGAGTCTGATCGAGCTGGGCCAGGAAGCGCTGCTCCTTTCGGCGGCGATCTTCACGCTCAGGACCGCGTCGCTTGAGAAGGCACTCTCGGGCGGGCTGTGGCTCGTCGGCGGCTTTCTCGTCGCGCTCTTCATCCGGTTACCAGAAATAACATAAATCACTTCACTGTTTGTTTCATGAACATGTTCTCCAACACTTCCACCCATTGAAATATGTCCAATCATAAAACGATTTAGACCATCGAAATACATCTTTGCTTCAATGTATTTTTCGCCACCTTTAAAGTTTTCAAATTTGTCTAAATTATTTTCATCATATTCAAAAATCATTTTTATATCCCCCAATCGCTTTTCATTATAACATATCTTACACAATTGTAAGATGACGAATTGCATGATTTTCTATATAATATTAAAAGAAGGTGATCTTATGTATAAATTATTAATTGTTGAAGATGATTTTATTATCGCAAAAGGCTTACAAAAACATTTTGAAAAATATCATTATGACGTTCAATATATAGAAGATTTTGAACATGTTTTAGATGATTTTTTAGAGTTTCAACCTGATCTTGTTCTATTAGATATCCATCTGCCTTTTTTTGATGGTTATTATTGGTGTCAAGAAATTCGAAAAATATCACAAGTCCCTATTGTTTTTATTTCCTCCGCTAATGAAAATATGAATATTGTTTTAGCAATGAATATGGGTGGCGATGATTTTATTAATAAGCCTTTTGACTTACAAGTCGTTCAAGCTAAAATTCAAGCACTTCTTAGAAGAACCTATAGTTTTTCTAAAGATTTTCATTTACTTACCTATCAAGATGTTCATTTAGATATCTTAGCCGGAAAAATCACTTATCAACAAAAGGAACTTATTCTAACTAAAAATGAATTAAAAATCTTAGAATATTTATTTGAACATGCGGAAGTGATTGTTTCTCGTATTGAATTAATGAATCATTTATGGGATGATCACCAATTTATTGATGATAATACTTTAAGTGTTAATATGAATCGTTTACGAAAAAAATTAGAAGATATTGGTTTACATGATTTTATTCATACTAAGAAAGGACTAGGTTATTTATTATGTTTAAAGACTATTTAAAGAAAACTTCTACTGTTTATCTTCTTTATCTTTTCTTTATGCTAACAAATTTTCTGATTTTACTTCTATGTCAGGTTTTACAAGATTTGATGATTTATATCTTGATTGTCGATTTAGTAATCGTCTTGATTTACTTTATTATTGATTATACAAAATATAAAAACCATCATCGTTATCTTCAATATTTACAAGAAGACAGGGAACTTCATTTTCCTAAAATACGTTATCTTGAAGAAAAAACATATCAAGAATATATTCAAAGACTTCAAAATATAATGAATGATTTAAAAAAAGAAAATCAAATTAAATATAATGAAATGATGGATTATTATACAAAATGGGTCCATCAAATTAAAACACCTATCGCAGGATTAAAACTCATTATTCAAAATGATTACCAAGATGAAAGAATGCTCGTTGAATTATTAAAAATAGAACAATATGTCAATATGGCTTTACAATATATCCGTTTAGATCACATTCATCATGATCTTTCTTTTCAAAAAATATCTTTAGATTATCTCGTATCACAAGAGATAAAAAAACAATCCCTTTTCTTCTTTGAAAAAGATATAAAAGTAGATTATCAAATCAAAGATATACAAATATTGACGGATGAAAAATGGAGTGCTTTTGTCATTGAACAAATACTTTCTAATGCCTTAAAATATACGCCACAAGGCGGACGTGTATCATTAAAAGCGGAAAGCAACAAAAACACATGGACACTTTTCCTCTCGGACACAGGTATCGGAATGAACAAGGAAGACCAGAAAAAGCTCTTCAAATATCTGTTCAGAGGATATAATACGGCCAACCAGACTACTACCGGATGCGGCATCGGCATGCTGCTGACGTACCGCCTGATTGAGAATCACGAAGGTAAGATTTCATTTACCAGCACCGAAAATGTGGGTACAACCTTCCAGCTGACCTTCCCGATACGAAGTAAAAACTATCAATATAAAAAGGAGGAAAAAGAGGGCACTGATAAAGTACTGACTACGGAACAAGAAACAGCAGGAAATATCACGACCGACATCCAGTTTACCGACTCACAGACAGACGAGCAGGCTCCATTAATATTGGTTGTAGAAGACAATGCTCCATTGCGGTCATTCATTATCCACAGCCTGTCGGACACCTACCAGGTGGAAGGTGCAGGCAACGGACAAGAAGCACTTGACTTCATCAATGAACGTCAGCCCGACCTGATTCTTTCCGACATCATGATGCCGGTAATGGATGGCAAGAAGATGTGTCAGATAGTAAAAAGTCAGATGGAAACCAGTCACATCCCTATCATTCTGCTCACCGCACTTGGTGATAAGGAGCATATTTTAGAGGGACTGGAAATCAAAGCCGACCAATATTTAGTGAAACCCTTTGACGTACACATATTGAAAGCTACCATACGCACGCTGATAGCAAACCGGAAGATGCTACGCAATCGTTTCAAATCGGCTGTCACGGCATTGCCGGAGGAAGCTCCTGCCGTAGAATTACCTACAAGTCTGGACGATGAGTTTATCCAGAAAGTGACCGAACTGGTCAAGGAAGGATTAGGCAAGAACTTCAATGTAGATACCTTATGCGCTTCGGTCAACATGAGCCGCACCAGCTTCTACAACAAGATTAAGGCTTTGACGGGCATAGCTCCGGCTGAATTTATCCGTAACATCCGAATGCAGGAGGCCGCCCTGATGTTAAAGAGCCAGCGCTATACGGTAGCCGAAGTTTCAGACAAAATGGGCTTTGCCGACCCCAAATATTTTACGGATACCTTTAAAAAGTTTTATGGGGTACCCCCAAGCATTTATATGAAAAAGAACTAAACGCAATAACATGAATTTCTATTTAAGAGCATTTCTCATCTTCTTCCGGATAGGATTATTCACCATAGGAGGAGGATATGCCATGGTTCCCTTGATAGAAGCTGACCTGGTAGACAAACGAAAATGGGTGAAAAAGGAAGACTTTCTGGACTTGATGGCACTGGCGCAAACTGTGCCGGGCATCTTTGCCGTCAACATAGCCATCTTTATCGGCTATAAGCTGAAAGGATTCTGGGGAGCTTTCTGGATGGCACTTGGCACCATACTTCCCTCCTTTCTCATTATTCTGACCATCGCTCTATTCTTCAGACAATTCCAGCATGTGGAAGCCGTAGAACATGTGTTCAAAGGTATCCGTCCTGCGGTAGTAGCCTTGATTGCAGCTCCTACCTTCAAAATGGCAAAATCAGCCCGTATCAACCGATACAATATCTGGATTCCGGTGGTTTCAGCATTACTGATATGGCTTCTTGGCTTTTCGCCTATCTACGTCATCATCCTCAGCGGATTAGGAGGTTACTTGTATGGACGCTACCAAAAGAAATATAACTAAAAGGAGATAAACTATGGTACTTTTATTACTGAAACTATTCTATACGTTTTTCAAAATAGGCTTATTCGGATTTGGTGGAGGTTACGCCATGATTTCCATGATACAAGGAGAGGTAGTCACCCGTTACGAATGGCTCAGTTCGTCCGATTTTACGGACATCATCGCTATCAGCCAGATGACTCCCGGTCCTATCGGTATCAATTCTGCGACCTACGTAGGCTATACGGCTATGGTAAATGACGGCTACTCGCACGCAGCCGGCATATTAGGCTCTACGGTAGCCACCTTCTCAGTGGTATTACCCTCATTTATACTCATGATATTTATCAGCCGTTTTTTCCTGAAGTACCAACGCCATCCGGCAGTAGAAGCCGTGTTTAATGGGCTGCGCCCCGGAGTAGTCGGACTGCTTGCGGCAGCCGCTCTCGTATTGATGAACGGAGAAAACTTCGGAACAGACACGTATCAGGTTGTCATCAGCATCCTGCTTTTTATCGGATGTTTCATTGCTTCCAACCGATACAAAGTAAATCCGATTCTGCTGATTGTATGCAGTGGTGTCTTAGGCTACTTTATATACTAAATCAACTTTACTCTTCACTCTCCGGTAAAATAGACTGGGGAGTGGGGATAGAAAAGTCATTGTCGGCAAACAAGGATGCCAGGCCCGATACCTGTTTCAAGCGAAGCAGTTCATCCTTATCCATACCTATATTTTTCATAATCCATTTATCCGACATGCCTGCCTGAGTCAATTCTGACACAATATTCGTCATCAACCCGATGTCATGAGTACCTCGCGCACGATTATGACGGATAGTAGAGCCCATACGGTTGGACAAATCCTTGTCAATCACTACCACCGGAAGCATACCTTTCTCCCGCTCATAAATCCGTCGGGAGGTTTTCAGCACCTGATAGCGGTGAAAACCATCTACAATAATATACTTGTCATTTTCCTTGTCATAATAGCATACACAAGGCATCGTGAAACCGTCTTCCCAAATAGACAGTTCCAGCAGCTTCATTTCCGGAGGAGCTACCACATTCGGATTATAATTGTTGGCACACACCTTCTCCACCGGTACGGCTTTTACATGGTAAACCGGACTTGTTTTCTCTTCTATGTCCATATCTTTTTATATTGTTGTAAAATATAATCTTTCATCTTTTTCTCTTCCTTGCTTACGGCAAATCCCATATATTTACAGGCATAATCATTACGCAGTATGCACAGACACATACGCTTGTAAGTAGGAATTTCTCTGAATTCTGCAATATCAATATCATCCAGGTACTCCATCATCACCGGACGCTTAGTCGTCTTGTAGTTGCTCTTGTTTCTCACCGTAATTGGGATATTCATGCTTTCGAGTTTGGCTATGGTCTCATCACTCAGGCAGCCCCCTTTCGTTCTCCAAAACTTAATGCTGGTATGAAGTTTACTCAAATATCCCCTGCGGGTTTCCTCTGGAAGTGTAGAAAGCAGAAACTCCATAAACGATTTCCAGGTATGCCCTTCCGGCAACTTGACTGAACCATATCCCATCGCATGTGTTCCTCCATAAATGGCAGAGAAATTAACCCCGTTCACACGCCCAATCATTCGTCCCCAGGTATCCGGCTCAATCACCTTGTATAAATGCAGACTTTCAATGGCTTCACCAATGAAGGGACTGGCCACTCGCTGACGTTCCAGACTTACACCTGCGTAATAATAAAGATCATACAAACGATTGTAATCCCAACCAAACTTTCCATTAGCAGTCCAGATATCCGTAGTTTTCCAGTCATAAATGGGATACAGATTAAATACATCGTTGGCAATCTTCGAACTCCACTGATAGTTGTGATAAAGCTGCTGCTTCAAACCGCCATAAATGGTACGCCAGCGATTGTAACTTTCCTGTGTACGTATACCCACCAGACAAGCCGTACGGACAGCCTTTTTCTTATCATGCAACCAAGCAGCAAAACGTAACTGGAATTCATAATCCCACATGTTGTCATGAAAGAAAGGAAAATCGTCTGCCTTCATAACCCCTTCCGGCATCTCTCGTACCCAAATGTCACGAAGGGCCTCATCCCATGGACGCCAGTAATGCTGGTACATGGAAGTACAGGTTCTCACTTTAAAGGGAACACAAATCCGATATACCTCCAGTATGTCCTTATTATTTTCCAAAATACGATTGATAAATGCGATGGTATGGTCATACTGCACCTCATAATCCATGAAAAATACACCAAGCTTTATCTTCAAGTTGTTCCGGCGTATATAATCAATGCAAAGATTCAGCAGTACTCCACTGTCCTTTCCACCGGAAAATGACACATAAATATTGTCAAACTCCTTGAAAAGTACAGCCAGACGTTCTTGTGCCAGCTCGTACACATTTTTCACGTTCTCATTCTTCTTCATTCGTTTTCTTCATTTTAAGATACAAACTCCATGCACGTACTATTTCAAATCCTTGCGTCTGAAAATAAGATTCATGAGGCTTTTGGACTACCGCCTCCAGTTCCTTTTCCGTAGATAGAAATTCATTTGTCACAGCTTCCAATAAACTCAAAAACACATCCTTTGTATCCTCCTCCACATAATAATTGTTGATTATCGCAGATTTTTTCCGTATTTCCACAGGAAAAAAGCCCAGGACATGATTGTCTTCGTCTGAAAATGCCACAAACCAAACGAATGATTCACTAGTTTTAAAAGGATAATCATGATTATACTTAATAACTTCCGGATTCATCACCAATGGAGCGATACAACTATATAATTCAGGAGATGTTCCGGCCATTTTCACCACAACTGCCATAAATTTATTATTTTTCTTACCAATAAACCTGACAAAAATAACAAATATCCGGCAAATAAGCTTATTCTCTGATAATTATATGTTATGAAGCAATGCCTCAAAAGTAGAATAGCATGTAGTCTGTCCGTTCTCATCCGTATAAAGAAGCATATCGGGTGCTTGCACATCCAGTAAAGGCAACTTCTGGGCGGAAGCACAGGCATCCAGACAAAAGTAGTGATGACGGTTCAAGGCATTTTGTGCCCAATGACGCAGCACCTCATCTTCCGCCTTTAACACAATGGATTTCTCTCCCGACACTTCAGGAGAAAAGCCACCGTGCATCAAATCAAACTTTATCCGGGCATGATTGGCAAACAATGTATCCATCCGGTTGCGCAATATCAAATCTTCCGTCACACCACATTCCAGTCCTCCGGTTGAAGAAAGCAACCAAAGGCGATCAGACAAGACCAGTGCCTGTTCAATATCATGCGTAGACAAAAGAATTGCTCTCTTTTCCTCTATAGCCAAACGATGCAACAGATTCATGATTTCAATGCGGCTTACCACATCCAAGAAAGCAGTCGGCTCATCCAATAATATCAACGGACATTCCTGCACCAGTGCTTTGGCAATCATCACTTTCTGTCGTTCTCCGTCAGAAAGTTCAGCCATATAACACCGTGCCTTATGAGCTATCTCTACGGCTTGCAGTGCATGTTCTACCAACTGCTTGTCGGTCTTATCCAAACGTCCGAAAAATCCTGTATAAGGCTGTCGTCCCAAGGCGACCAGTTCATATACTGTCAACCCTCCTGCTTGCGTACGGTCTGTCAATACGACCCCTATGGTTCTTGACAACTCACGTTCGGAGTAGGCAGACAAATCACGCCCCAACAGTTTCAAGTCGCCAGATAAAGACGGTTGAGCAGCCGCCAAAGTGCGAAGCAAGGTAGATTTACCTGCTCCGTTCGCTCCTAGCAGACATGTCAGTTCTCCACGAAAAAGCTGAAAATTCAGCCTAGAATGCACTTCCGTCCGCTTCTTCCCTACCTGATAACCGATTGTCAGGTTACGACCCTCTACCACGATTTCCGATTGACTCATCAGTTAAAATATTGAATTCGACGTTGGTTAATGATCACATAAATAATGACCGGCGCTCCTAAGATTGGAGTTACGGCATTCAGCGGTATCACTCCTGACTCTCCCGGAAGTACGCAAATCAAGTTACACAGCAATGCCAATGCTCCTCCGGCAAGCAGCGTAACAGGCATCAGCGAATTATGGTTGGAGGTACCCAGCATCAAACGGGCCAGATGAGGAACTGCCAGACCGATGAAAGATATAGGACCACAGAATGAAGTCGTTACCGCAGTCAGCAATCCGGTAGCCAACAATAAGCAGTTGCGTACCCGACGAATATTCACTCCCAAATTTTCGGCATAACGCGGTCCCAAAAGCAGGGCATTCAAAGGCTTAATAAGCATGACAGCCACTAACAACCCTACCACGGTCAGTAATGAAAAAGCCGGAAGCTGCTCCAAAGAAACCCCGCCAAAGTTTCCCATTCCCCACACCATATACGAGTGAACACCTTCTGCCGTAGCAAAGAAGTTCAACAAAGAAATCAGTGAAGAAGTAATATAGCCAATCATGATGCCGGCTATGAGCAGCATTACATTACTTTTTATCAAAGAGGATAAAAACAAGACCAAAGCCAATACAGCTACAGCCCCCAAAAATGCGCCTAATATGACAGAGAAAAATCCGGAAAGTGTAAACACACCTGTGGCAATGGTTCCTCCTCCGGCGAGCATCACAAGCGCTACTCCCAAGCTGGCTCCTGAACTGATACCTAAAATAGACGAATCGGCCAATGGGTTACTGAACACCGTCTGCAACATCAGTCCGGAAGCCGACAAGGCTGCTCCACAAAGCAAGGCTGTGATGCATTGAGGAAAACGCGATTCCCAAACGATAAACGTCCAACTTGCCTTTTCAGCCTCTTCGCCGCTTAAAATGCGTAGCACTTCCTGCGCCGGAATATTTACCGAACCTAAAAATAAATTGGCTACCACTAAAAGCACTATCAAAAGAGCCAGGGTGCCGAATACCACATAATGCTTTTTATCAGAATGTATCATTCCGCTAAATTACTAAAATATTTCGGTTCATAGCCTTCCAGCAACTCGGGATGGAATATTTTTACCATATCTTTCAACAATATCTCCGGATGAAAAGGTGACTCCTCATAAAAAGGTATCCGATGGGTGTTGCATCCATAAATCCGACGTTCGCGGAATGCCTTGAAACGCGCATAAAGCGAATAATCCTTCTGAAGTTCCTTATAGGTCTTATCCTGTGGCTGATTGTATTTTATCAACCAGAAATCGGCATGCTCACCTTTGTCGAAGACGGTTTCAAAAGCCATAGGCACAGAACCGCTGTTCGGCAGTTCTGCAAAAACATAATCTGCCCCGGCATCCGCATACAAGCGTCCAGTGGTACTCTGTCCTCCGGCGATATACCATGCAGAGCCATACTTCAAATCACTCAATACCGTAGGACGGGAAGTAGCCTGCGCTGCCAAATTCTTTACTGTTAGATATTCTTTTTCTATCTGTGCAAAAAGTGAATCTCCCCGCTGTTCCTGCCCTACCAGCAATCCGTAAAAGCGCAGCCATTCTGCACGCCCTAACGGGGAGGTTTCCATGTAATCCGCACATTCGATTACGGGTACTCCCAACTTTCCTACCCGACCGTATCCTCCGCTGTTCTCAAACGGGGAAAGCATGATGGCATCCGGACGAAGGTCGATAATTTTCTCAATATCCGGATTCATTCCGTTTCCACAATCTACGATTTCTCCATTCCGACATCCATCCTGTACCTCCGGCATCTTGAAATATTCCAGGTTACAGACTCCCTTGATACTTTTTGCCTGTCCCAATTCTTTCAGTACACTTCCATGCACCACAGAATACACTACGGCCCGTTCCAACGGAACCCGTACGACAGTCCCCTCCGGCAGATTTTCCGGAAGCGGCTGAGTCTTATCTGTCAACAGATAAGTATGCAATATTTTCAATGTATCCCATGGGTTACGGATAGAAACCATGGTATAATCAGGAAACTTTACCACAGACAAGTTGGTGGCATACCTCATTTTCAGGGTATCTCCTTCCTCCTGAACGGAAGAAGTCTTGCTTCCTCCACCACAGGCAGAGAGAAGCAAGACTGTAATTACTATATGGGCAGATAGTAAAATTTGTTTCATAAATCTTATTCAGCTAAGAAACGGATGTTAGTTGTATAGTTTCCGGTTTCTATCTTTTTCTTAAACTGTCCGTCTTTAGAATAAATATATACATCATCCAACGCACCAGAATTACGATTTCCAATATATACATCCTCAGATACAGGATCAACCGCTATAAACTGTGGACTTGGAATTGTAGATAAATCTACAAACGGAGTTTCTTTCTTCGTTTTTAAATCATACACAAAACATCTATGCGTATCAGGCAAATAATATTCAGCATAAAGAATATACATTTTGTCTCCTTTATTTGCTATATAAGTTGCATTACACAATTTTTCTACCTCATCCGTAGCCGGATCTATACGCTGAAGCGTCTGATAAATCCATTGTTCTTCAGGAATTTTATCACTACCAGCATAATTACCTTGTGATACCACATACACATAACCGTCTGCTCCTGTCAAGCACTGATAAGCAGGATTCAACATCACTGTAATTTCTTTCTCCTTAGTCAAAGACGAGGCATTTACTACGGCCACTTTATCTCCTGCACCGTAACCTGAAATATTCACATAAAGTTTGCCTTTTGCATAAGTCAAAGCTTCTGGATAAGCACCTACAGCAACCTTTCCCACTACATTCAAATTCAATGTGTCTAATTTTGAAACAGTTCCATCATAAGCTGTAACAAATACGAATCCTTCTGCTCCGATTGCACATCTAGGCTCCATCGGTTGATCATCCGTCGTCTTCATTGGAATACTTTTCAACAGTTTCCCACTCAAATCCAACACTTCTATTTTAGAAGACGTACTTCCAATGGCATACATTTTCGAACCATACACACACAAATCTTGCACATCTCCTATTCCTTTTCCATTCTGTGCCTGATACAAATCACCGCTAACCGTTTGTTTTTCCATGTCAAACCATTGAATAGAGCCATCATTTGCTCCCCAATTTCCGGTATTTACAATATAAGCCCCATAAGTAGTAGTAGGCTCCGGATTAGGATTTGGATTTGGATTAGGATCATCCTCATTATTACATGCAGTCAAGCCACTCATCAAAGGGATTGCCATCAAAATCGAATAAAGCCAATTCTTTTTCATTTTTTTCTCAATTTAATTTATAAATAGTAATTAATAGAAAGCTTGTAATTTCTTCCAGGCATCGGATAAAAACGAATAACCTCATAATTCTTGCCAGAAAGATTCAAGGCATCCAACTGTACACGCAGCTGATGCCGTTTCCAAGAGAATTTACGTGACAACGATATACCATGGTCTGAATAAGGCTTAATACGATAATCCGGTAAGTTTTGTGCCAACGTATATCGTTCCGACGCATAAGTAAGATTATAAGACAAATTTACCCAAGGCGTTTCAATGGTAAAGTTTCCACCACCAGAATGCCGAGGTGTATACACAATCTGATTCCTCCATGTTTTGGAATCTGGATCGGTAACATCCTCTGCCTGCATAAAGCTATAATTAGTAGTCAAATAAAATTTCAACCAGTCTGTCACTCGTGATTCAGCAGATAAATTTACATCCACACCTATCGTCTTCACCTTCCCGACATTCATCATTTTCCAGACAAACATAGTCGGCACAGCCACAATCTTATCTTTTACCTTATTATAATAAGTATCGGCAGACAGACTCAGGAAATCAAGAAAACCTAATTTTGATCCGCTCCAAGTCACTCCCAAATTTCCCTGCTTGGTTGTTTCTGGACGTAAGCTGCTATTTCCTATCACCAAATAGTATAAATCATTGAATGTCGGAGTACGGAAAATATCTTTATAGGATGCCCGGAAGCGCAATCCGATTTCCCCAAAAGGTTTCCATGAAACACTAAATGCAGGAGAAAGACGCTTACGGTCTGCCGCCGCTGTTCCAATACGTACATCTTCCGTAATATAGGTGTTCAATAAAGAAGCAGTTGCTGTAAACGAGTTACGCTGATATTGCGCACCCAATGCGGTCAACAACGTATATCGCTGTGGAAACTGACATTGATCCAGGGTAGTATGTAAATAATTATAGGCAAAATCTTGTGCCAGAGACAAAGAAAATCCTTTGCCTAAATCTCCCCATAAAGTGGCTGACAAATAGGTTTCCGTCTGCCGATAACGGTCATCAGTTATACCTGAGGCCTCATCATTATAATCCCGGTTCCAACTGTAATTGAACTTACCCAAAGCCTGTAGCTTAAGTCGGTCAGAAAAACGGTTTTCATACCGGAACTGCCCGAAATAGTTTTTATCAAAAAGCCGTTCTGCCGCATACGGATTATCATAGATCACCCCTCCCGGAAGTCCGCGTTCCGAATCAAAAAGATAGGCTTTCACTTGCAAATCCTGTGTAGGAGTAAAACTTGTATACAAGGTAGCTTCCGCGCGATAAGTCCGTATATCACTGTTGTTTCGCTTACTATCAATCAGCGTGTTCCCATTCCACATTTTAAAAGGGTAATTACCATCTGCACGCAAAAAATCACCATAAATTGAAAAGGATGTATTATCAGTTATTCGTTGATTATACAAAACAGACGGATTAACCAATCCAAACGAACCCGCTTTCAGGTTTGCATTCACATGATAAGATGTTTCTTGAAAATCAGGTCTGGAAGTCTGAATAGTCAATACACCAGCAGAAGCAAAAGCACGTGCAGTCTGATATATATCATCACTTTGTCCAATAGTCATGGTAAGTTGAGATACGTTATCCAACGAGAAACGAGAGATATCCACTTGCCCCGACTGACAATCACTGACAGCTACCCCATCATAAATCACTCCTGTATGCTGAGTTCCCAAACTGCGAACCGAAATAGTCTTCAATCCTCCGATACCGCCATAATCTTTCACTGTCACTCCTGAGAAATGACGCACCGCATCAGCTACCTCATGCACACCCAAACGCTCCATTTCCATTTTTCCCATTACCTGTAATGGAGAGGTAGCTTTAACAGCCTGAGGCGTTTTTCTTACGCTCACCGTCACATCCGGAATCTGGTGCACCTTTCCTGTAATACTATCAGACTCTGCATGTTGGGCATAAATAATATCTACACCTGCAAACATGCAAAGACACATAGCTATAAAAAAGCGACAGCCGACAATAATAGCCAGTTTCTTCAATCTTTTCATTCAAATTTTAATTGTAATTCTACATTACGCACGTTCTTGCCATCCTTTCCTCGAGAATGCAAGCATGACTTTGTTTTGCAGGTCTTCTGACTTACTCCCGTTTGTCTTGCCTTCCCATCTTCATTTAAAAGACAGTGGCCTTGCAGAGGGTAGACAAACGTAAATGTCTGGAGCTTACAGCAGCGGGACTGTCCGGGACTTTCACCCGATTCCCTTTTCATCCG
>OGXG01001246.1_pt1 | contig 13126 bp, 10 predicted proteins | sample 1576251 | NCBI WGS metagenome assembly OGXG01 (sample SAMEA3541533, study PRJEB24748) | human gut metagenome | biome: human gut; feature: human-associated habitat; material: faeces | place: China | collected 2012
GGTCACTCGCTTGTTGTCAATATATTCGTCAACATAGCGCACGGCTTGACAAAAATCATTGAAAATCACATTGTCGAAGGCGGAAGGAGCTCCCGTAAGCACACACGCCGGCAATCTGTCGATGGGTTCGTCTTGTGGAGCCGTTCTATTGATAATTCTCAAATTCTTTATCGTCGTGCACATTTGTGTGAAGCCCAGTTCCCATGTTGGGGAATTCCAGTCTTTACGCTCTTTTGGCTGTTTTCCCCATTTAATATTTATGTGAAACAGATAATTGCCATAGCGCATATCTTCCTCTTTAATTTCCTCCTCTTGATTTTTATTATCTGACGATGTGGACCATTGTATAGCGTCATAATCCATTTTAGCAATTAAAATAGTTCCGTTGACATCATCTTTGTAGATGCCAGTTTCTCCAGCTATTGTCACGCCACAACTCAAGTTTATTGGCTTGTCAAGGAAATACACGCCTCTTGGCAGAAAAACTTCACCGCAACACGTCATCTTGGCGGCACGCTCGATTGCCTCTGAGCTATCGGAGAGTTCCTGCCCAGTCGGCAGCTCTGGCGTTTCACAGTCGTAGGCTTCAGCTCCAAACCACTGTGGGTAGACGCGGTCGTTTGTCCAAAATCCCGTAACATTGACGCTTTCTTCAAACACTTTCTCTATCGGAGCTGAGAGGTGGGAAAAATTGCCGACAATATTTCCAGTTCCTATGACTATGCAGCCTGGCGAAATAATCAGTTCGCTGTGCTTCCCTAACGTCAGCGAGACATCTATGTTTAATTTGCCAGCTTCAATTAATAGATGTGTGTAATCATCAAGAACGATGCCCTTGTCAACCATAACCGTTACATTGTTAACAATCGAAACAATCAATTCAGTCGAATCCTGATGCCTAATTTCTGACAATTTGCTTGAAAGATTGCAATTCTCAGAAATCATAATCCTCTTTATCTTTTTGTCTGATGTTTCTGCTTTAGCTGTTCTTTGTGTATTCATAATAAATGGCTTAATTTCCAATGACAAAGCTATTTGAATTTTTATTGTCAAGCAAGTGGATTAATAATATTTAACAGCATTTCTGCCAACCGTCGCATGCCCTTGATGCTTAAGCTCTTGCTTGTCTCAAAAGGAGTGCGTAACTTTACACTGACAAAAATCTGAATACGATGGACATAACGCTTCCGAAACGAATAGACGGGCAGCAGCCGGCGACGCTCAACGGGCGCCAGCAAATCACAGTGGTCGGAGCCAACGGCTCAGGCAAGACACGCTTTGTCAACCGGATGATTGCCGACCTTGGCAACCGTGCATTCACAATTTCCGCTCTCAAAGCCTTGTATCCGATAAAAGACGGCGACATACAGGCGCAGTCGGTCACAACGTTCTATCAGCAGGCGCTGCAGTCGGTGCAGTTTGTGAAACCCGTAGCCGAGACAGAGTTTGAGATGCTGCTGTTTATGCTGCTCAACGATGAGATGAACGATATGTTCACCTACAAGATGAACCGTATCGGCGCAGCCGCCGACATTCCGTTGCCGCGCACTAAAATCGATACCGTTGTGAAACTGTGGAAGGAAGTGTTTCCGAAAAACGATGTGCAGAGGTCGGGCGGTAAAATCAAGTTTACCAACCGTCTTGGCGACAATGCCTTCAATCCCCGCCAGCTGTCGGCGGGCGAGAAAGCCGTGTTCTTCTATATCGGCGCGACGCTGTATGCTCCGAAGGGCAGCGTGATTTTTGTTGACTCGCCTACGCTTTTCCTGCACCGCAGCATCACGCAAAGCCTTTGGACAACCATCGAGGGGCACCGCCCCGACTGCACGTTTGTCTACATGACCCACGACATCGAGTTTCCTACGTCGCGCACCGACAATGTCACGGTGTGGGTGAGAGGATGCAACATCCAGGCGGAAACGTGGGACTATGAGATAATCCGTCCGCACGAGTCGCTGAGCGACCAGCTGATAATCGACCTTATGGGCAGCCGCAAACCGGTGCTTTTTGTGGAGGGCGACAGCACCCACAGCCTTGATTTCAGACTATATTCGCTGATTTTCCCGGAGTACACGGTGAAGCCGATGGGAAGCTGCAACAAGGTGATAGAAACGGTGCGCTCCGTCAACGACATTCAAGGCTTCCATCATCTTGACTCGCGCGGCATCGTTGACCGCGACCGGCGCAACGCCAATGAGGTTGACTATCTGCGTCAGAAGAAGATTTATGTGCCGGATGTGGCTGAGATTGAGAATATAATGATGCTTGAGGGGGTGATACGCACCGTGGCGCGAGTGCACGGCAAGGATGATGTGAAGGCTTTTTCGCATGTGCGTGGCAACATCCTCAAACTCTTCAAGGCAGAACTGCGGCAGCAGGCGTTGATGCACACCCGTCATCAAGTGAAACGCACCATCGAGGTGGTCGTTGACCGCCGTTTTCAGAACATCAACGCCCTTGAGGACCATCTTGACCATCTTGGACAGGAGATACGTCCGCGCGCAATCTATGAGGGACTGTGCCGCGACTTCAACCGCTATGTCCAGGAGGGCGACTACCGCAGCGTGTTGCGTGTCTACAACCAGAAAACGATGCTTGTGCAGAGCAACGTGGCGCAGCTGTGCGGCTGCCAGAACAAGGATGAATATATCAAATCGATATTCACCATCCTTCAGCGCGACAATGCCGACTCCGCCGCCATCCGCGCCGCCATCAAGCAGTGTCTCGAGATTGATTAGGCGGCCGTATAGGCTGCCAACGGAAAGATAAAAGAATTTAATGAAAGAAACGACACAAAAGAAGATACTGTTCCTGCATGGATTTTTTGCCACGGGAAGTTGTGCGATGGCAAAGGCGTTACGTGATGCTTTCGTGGGGTCGGCAGTTGTGCTGACACCCGACCTGCCGTTGCATCCAAAGGAGGCACTGAAGGAGATTCGCTCAATCATCGACCGGGAGCAGCCCGACTTGCTTCTTGGCAACAGCTGCGGAGCATTCCTTGCCCAGATGCTTGCCCCTGTGGTGGGCATACCGGCCTTGCTTGGCAATCCTCATTTCAAGATGACCGAATTTTTGAAGCAGCGCGTCGGTGAGCACGAATACAAGGCGCCGCGCATTGACGGCAATCAGCGGCTGATCATTGACGAGGCGTTGATTGAGGAGTTTGCCGAATTGGAAGCCGTACAATTTGATTGCTGCAACCCATATTACAAAGACCGCGTATGGGGACTTTTTGGCGAGCGCGACAGCATCGCCCATTTCTGCCCGTTGTTTATGGAGCACTACAGCAATGTGTTCCGTTTCCCGGGCGGTCACACACCAACAGAGCAGGAGGTGAAGGCATGGTACGCACCGCTTGCCCAAAAGATGCTTATGGACTGTCCGGTAAAAGAATATCGGTATTTTCAGCACTTCAAGGGCGGAAAGTATAAGTTTTTCCATTCCGCCTTTGATTCAGAGACGTTGGAACGTATGGTGGTTTACCAAGCCTTGTATGGACAGAAGGGATATTGGGTGCGCCCTGAAAAGATGTTTTTCGGGAAGGTTACAAGAGAAGGTCGAACTTTCAATCGTTTCACAGAGGTGGATATGTGAAAAAGGGAACTGGTATGAACACATTGCACACCTCCCTGCGATATATTCTCGGCATCATTTATTCTTACCGACAACACGCCAAGCCTATGGAAAAATGTTTTGCAACATAATTAACTAAAATTAACGGGGGGGGGTAATTATTGTGTTCTTGTTTGTTAATTTTGCAAATTCGAAAAACAAATTGCAAAATTATTATGAATCCATGGTTAAACATTTCACTTAGCGACACTGTCGCCGATTGCGACAAGCCAGTAATCAACAGCCTGACGACTGCTGTTAAATCAAAGATTGTGCTTGACACACTTCCTGAACCATATCACGGCGATCCTGAGGCTAAGGTCTATCTGCTTAATGGCAATCCTGGACATAGCGAAAAAGATTTGACTTTTGTGGGCTGCGGCAACGCGATTCAGGCGGTGTCAGTGCTGCCAAACGGTAAGAATGCTTTCTCCAACATTTATGAGAAAGAGATTTGCGAGGAGTTGTGGCATATCAACAAGAAGTTCATTTGGCTGCGTGATCCAGAAACAGTTGTGAATGCGATAGGCGAGTCCCATCTAGGCTATAAATGGTGGAAAGACCGCGTGCGAAAATTGAAGAAAGCATGCGATCGCGAGATTTCAGTTTTCTGTATAGAATGTTTCCCGTACCACACTAAACACAAAATGGCGTTCGACTTGCCGTCTGACAAGTATGTCGACGATTTTATTTATCGCGCGATGGAAGAGGAGAAAGTCATAGTGCTTATGCGAAGTCGGAGAGAATGGTTTGCAAGAATCAAAGGTCTGGAGAATTACAGCAATCTGATTTTGCTCAACAGCTGCCAGAACGTCTCGCTGTCGCCTGGAAATATGACAAAGTCAGACTGGGAAAAACTTGTGAAGACGCTGAAATAAAAAAAACGACAAAAATGTTTATGAAAGACCATCGTTTCGTTTGTCGAAGCGATAGCATTAGTTTATAAGCAAAAAAGTGAAAATATAAACGAATAGAAAGGCTTGGAAAAGATGGCGTGAGGAAAAGAGTTCTTGCGCCATCTTGCAGGCTGTTAAAATAAACTAAAGTATATATCATGGAAAAAAGGGATGTAGTGGTGTACAGTGAGGACTATAAGAAACTTGTTGATGCAACCGCACTTAAAGACAAATATTACGAGATTGACGAACGTGTCGAGGAAATTTGCAAAGAGGCATTCAAAGGTTGCGACAAGTTGGAAGAGATTGTCATGCCAAAGAAATTAAAAAAAATTGATAGCGAGGCTTTCCAGGGTTGCAGCAGCTTGACCAAACTTACATTGCCTGACAGCGTGATGAGCATCGGGGATTTTGCTTTCGTCAAATGAAGTAGGCATGAAGAAGACGCTTCTTTCAGGTCTTAATCGTAGCATCACAAAAGCAGAGACCAAAATCAAGGCTCTGCAGACTATGGTCAGCAATCTGGAGAAAGCGGAAGCAGATAGGCAAGCGACCATAGACGAACTTGAAGATTACATGAAGAATCATCTTGGTGATGCAGTTGAGATAAAGGCAAAGATTACAGCTACCAGAAAAGAACTTTGGAATGTTCGTGACAAATTGAACGACAAGAAAATGAAACTTGAACAGGCTAAGTTGCAACTTAATGAGTTGCAGAAGAATACCTCCCACATCGAAGCAAGAAACAGGGAGATTAAAGCCGATTTTGAAAAAACAGCTGTTTCATACCAGCAACAGATGATCAATAAAATTTGGGCGCAGGCTGGCATGAAGGCGTTGGCAGAGATAGCAGACATCTATCCTCGCATGACGAGCATTCATGACAGCAGTCTATTTGACAATAGTTTTGCAATGGATTTCATCAATCATGGCGATAAAATCATCTATTGTGCAATGTACCTTTACGTCGGCTATATCAACGAAGCAACCAACTTTGCTGAAAGCCAAGGAGGTGGCGGTAGCGACGCCAAGGATTGGGGACGTGACAAGGATGAAGATGAGATAGAATGGATAAGACGATGTTTGCGACAGGCGACAAAGATGATGAAACCAATGAAGAGGAAAGGCTTGAGTAGATAAAATATTAAGGGAGGAGCGCATTTCGAAACGCCCCTCCCAAATTATTTTACAACTCGCAATGATTTTGCGAGTCACTATCCTTAGTAACGACTTGAATAGTGAGACGAGTGTGAGCTATGCGAGCTGTGAGAACTGTGTAAAGAATGAGAACTGTGCGAATAGTGACCCGCAAGAGAACTCTTTACCATGTCAATGGCTTTCTGCAAAACCAAAGGCTGGTTCTTCTGCTTCTCAATTTGTGTTGTTTCGTCATTATTGCCCAATACGTTCATGATGTTATCAGAAACGTTGGCGCAATAACTCGTTGTCGCGATAAATGCCGATAGTGCTGTATCGGTACCAAGCGTAGAGCACGAATCGGTACCATTTTATCTCAAATCATTAGGATTTGGGATAAAAACTTGAGCGATATTTTTTGATGTATATATACTAGCATCGCGGATACACTTACAATCTTTTTTGCTTTTAAGTAAAAAGTGGCAATCAGACGTGGGGCAGCTCAACGATGAAACTCGTGCCTCTGCCTTTTTCCGAGTGTACGGCGATGTTGCCTTCGTGCAGCTTCACAATCTTATGGGCGAGCGTCATGCCGATGCCGTGACCCTCTACGGCGTTCTCTTTCGCTCCGCGATAGAACAAGGTGAAGAGCTGCTGTTTGTCTTCTGCCGACATGCCGCAGCCGTTGTCCGACATACGCACTATGCTCCAGCGGTTGTGGAACGAAATCTGCACGATTGAGGAGTGGTTGGCAGAGTACTTGCAGTTGTTTTCTATGAGATTGGCGAAGGCAATGTTGAGCAGATAGGGGTTGCCGTGCGTGGTTATGAGTCGGTCGTCGTCCTCCTCCTCGTTAGAGAAGAGCAGTTCGATGGAGTAGTCTGGGTGCGCACGCAGAATGAGTTCGCGCACGTCGAGCAGCAGTTCGTCGAGGCGTACCTCGTGCATGCTAATCTTCTCCTTGCAGTAGTCGGCCTTTGCCAGATTGAGCAAGCCGTCGATGAGTCGGGTCATGCGCTTTGCGTCCTGCAGGATGTTCTGCATAGCGTGTCTGTACTGCTCGTTGGTGCGGTCTTTCTGCAGCGACACATCCAGTTCGGCGGTGAGGGCGGCAAGCGGAGTGTGCAGCTCGTGCGACACGTTGCTGACAAACTGCTTCTGCGACTCGAACGAAACCTCAAGTCGGTTGAGCAGCGCATTGAACGCAATGCAGAGTTCGCCCAACTCGTCCTTCTCGTTCTTCACCGGCAAGCGGCGGTCGATGTGCGAGGCGGTGATAGTTTCAGCCTCGTTCACAATGTTCTGTATCGGTTTCAGCGCAAGGCGTGCGAGGAAGTAGCCCGCAACGAAGAGCAGCGTGAGGCCTATTATGAAGAGAATGATAAGCGTGTTCTGCAGGCCCGATAGATTGGCATGGCCGTAGCCGTCGTAGGCGGCGGCGGTCACGATATATTCTTTTCCTTTGTAGAGGTACACCATGCCTATGCCCTGATACTTGCCTATGCTGAACTCTATCTCTCGCTGTCTGAGTATCTCGTTTATCATCTGCTGCGTCTCCTTCACTATGTCGTTGTGTATGGCATCGTGGTAGAGCATGTGGAAGTCGGTGGTGTATACAGCCACCTCCACCTCGTTGATGAACTTGCGGTTGTTCAGATACACCGACTGCAAGGTCTGTGCATCCACTTGTCCGGCAAGGAACAGATTAGCCTTCGTTATGCCCTCGCTCTTGAGGTCGCGGAAGAAAGTCTGCGCGCGGGTGTGCTCGCTGAGCAGGTATATGAGAACCGTGCACAGCAGGAAGATGGTAGCTGTGACACAGGTATATTTCAGAGTGAGGGTTGTACGTATTTTCATTATAGTCTGCTTGTTAGTATGAAGCCCACACCGGGCTTGGTGTGTATCAGTTTCACGTCGAAGTTCTTGTCCATCTTCTTGCGCAGATAGTTGATGTATACGTCGATGAAGTTGGTGCCGGTGTCGAAATGCGTGCTCCACACCTTCTCGGCTATCTCTATGCGGCTCACCACCTTCTCGGCGTTCTCCACGAGATACACCAGCAAGTTGTACTCCTTCGGCGAGAGCTTTATCGGCGTGTCGCCGCGCGTCACCTCCTGTCGCTCAAGGTCTATCTTCAGGTCGGCGTAAGCAATCTGCTTCGGCGCTTCGGTGCCGCTCACGGCGCGCCTCTTGAGTAGCACGCGCACCCTTGCGAGCAGTTCGCGGAAGTCGAACGGCTTCACCATATAGTCGTCTGCGCCCACGTCGAAGCCTTCGAGCTTGTCGTCTGCAGTGCCCAGCGCCGTGAGCATCAGTATGGGTATCTGCTCGTCGTGCTGGCGTATCTGTTGGCACACCTCGAAGCCATTCAACTTCGGCAGTATGATGTCGGAGATGACGAGCTGGAAGGCGTTGTTCTGAAAGAGGCGCAGCCCCATCTCGCCGTCGTACGCCACCATTATCTGATAGCCGTTTTCCTCCAAACCTATCTTCAGAAGGTCGGCCACACGCTTTTCGTCCTCTATAACTAATATGCTGATCATAGTTGTTCTGGTTTGTGATTTACACTTTTCGACACATGAAACTGCTGTAAAGTTACACTTTTCGATGAGTAAAACTGCTGAATTGCAGCTATAATTAGCAAGAATTAATGTAGACTGTGTTAGTATGGTAGGAAAGTTAATTAACTCTCCTAATTGGTCAGAAACTGCAGCACAGGCGTGCGCTGAGCACAGTGAAGCTACCTACCTTGTTGTTGATGTATTGGAACGAGGGCTGCAGAGCGATGTGTCGGTTCAGTTGGCGGCGGTATGTCAGTTCAACGGAGCACTCTGTGCCCTGCTTGAATCGGGCGCATTGAACGGTTGCGCCGCACAGGTTGAGGCTGTCTGTGTATGCGCAGCCCGCCTCAGCGTATCTGTAGCAGGCACTTTTGTGACAGGTGTTCTCAGAGTATTGCGCCATGCACGTCACGCTGCGCTCGGCTGACGACCATACCGGCTGTTCGCCGTACACCCACCATGCGCAGGTAGTCTTGCGCAGCGCCTTGTCGGCAGACACCATCTCGCCATCCTCCTGCACAGGATATTGCCGCGAGTGTACAGCTACGCCAGCGAAGTAGTGCGCACCGCGGTTGGCATACTCCAGTTGCGAGATGTTGAACACTCCGTCTCGCTTCGGGTGCACCACGAACGGGTTGTCCTTGCGCTTCCATCCGTTGTAGCCTGCGCCGTTGTACAGACTGTTCTTGAAAAGCCAGTTGCCCTTCGACACATCGAAATAGACGGTAAGCCCCGAGAGCGTATAGTTGGCTATGGGATAGCTTGCGGCGATGGTGGGGAAGATGCCGCACGAACTGTTGGTGAATAGCGACGTTACGTCGGACGTGAAGAAGTCCTCGTTCACGTTCCTCACGCCTACGAACAGATGCGCCGCCTGCCACTCGTGCATGTAGCCCAGTACGGCGAGGGTGGCAACGCGGTTGTCCTCCTCTATGTTCGAGAATGTCTGCCAGTCGTCGGCTATTCTATCGTTGGTCTTAGCGATGTGTAGAATTGAGGCCTCAATGGTGCCCTTGCCGTCGAAGAGCTGTATGTCCATGTTCAGGCGCAGCAGGTTCACCCAGTTGGTCTTGCGCTTCATGTCCCACTGCCATTCTGCGGTATATTCGCCCGAAAAGGTTTGTGCAGCGCAAAGGCAGGGGAAGAAGCTGCTTATAATAATAAGAATACGTTTCATTTCTGATGTTTTGTGTTTTGCACACCCTCCTCCTATTATAGCCAGCGCTTGAACACGTGGATGTACAGCGTCTTGAGCCACTGCGTGAGCACGCAGTAGGCGAGCAATATGCCGACGAGCCACGGGAAGTAAGACAATGGGAGCGGCGTGAGACCAATCGAACTGCCGAACGGTGTGAACGGTATGCAGATGCCCACAGCCATGATAGAGAACGTCATGAGCATTACGGGCCACGAAGCCGAACTCTGCACGAACGGCACCTTGCGTGTGCGTATCATGTGTACGATGAGTGTCTGCGAGAGCAAGCCCTCTACGAACCAGCCCGACTGGAACAGCGACTCCATGTCCGGACCCTGACACTTGAACACCCACCACATCACCAGATAAGTAGCGATGTCGAATATCGAACTGATCGGACCAATCCATATCATGAAGCGGCTCAAGTCGCCCGAATCCCAGATGCGCGGACGGCGCAGATACTCGCTGTCCATGCGGTCGAACGGAATGGTGGTCTGCGAGATGTCGTAGAGCAGGTTCTGTATGAGCAGATGGATAGGCAGCATGGGCAGGAAGGGCAGGAAGGCGCTCGCTGCCAGCACGCTGAACATATTGCCGAAGTTGGAGCTGGCGGTCATCTTCACGTACTTCACAATGTTGCCGAACGTCTTGCGACCTTCGAGCACACCGTTCTCCAGCACCATCAGGTCTTTCTCCAACAGGATGATGTCGGCACTCTCCTTTGCTATGTCCACAGCCGAGTCTACCGATATGCCGATGTCCGACTCGCGCAGTGCTGCAGCGTCGTTGATGCCGTCGCCGAGGAAGCCCACTGTGTTCTGGTTCTTCTGCAAGAGCTGTATGATTTCAGCCTTCTGCATCGGTGTCAGCTTAGAGAAGATGCTGCACTTCTCCACCATTTGCGTCTTCGCCTCCTGGCTCATCACCTCCAGTTCGGGTCCGGTCGTGGCGTTAGCCGTGTCGATGCCCACCTGTCGCGCTATCGACTTCACCACAGCGTCGTTGTCGCCCGAGAGCACCTTCACCTCTACGCCGTGCTCGTGCAGCTGCTTTATGGCTTGCGAAGCCGACTCCTTTGGTGGGTCGAGGAAGGCGAGATAGCCGATGAGCACCATGTCCTTCTCGTCCTCGATGGCAAAGTTGTTCTCCTTGCTCAAGAAACTCTTCTGCGCCAAAGCCAGCACGCGCATACCCAGCTCGTTCATCTCCATCACGAAGCGCAGCGCTTTCGCACGCATCTCCTTTGTCAGCGGCAGCACCTTGCCGTCGAACTCGGCATGAGAGCACACGCCGAGCATCTCCTCCACAGCGCCCTTTGTGATGATTTGTCGCTTGCCGCTGAGGTCCTCCACCACTACCGACATACGGCGGCGTTGGAAGTCGAACGGTATCTCGTCCACCTTCTTGTACGAACGGCTCAGCGACTCCAGTCCCAGCTCCTTCACGTGCGAGAGAATGGCACGGTCCATGAGGTTCTTCAGTCCTGTTTGGAAGTAGCTATTGAAGTAGGCGTGGCGCAGAATGCGGTTTGCCTTGTCCTCCGTGCCATCCACGTTCACGTGTCGCTCCAACACGATGTGGTCCTGCGTCAGCGTGCCCGTCTTGTCGGTGCAGAGAATATTCATCGCGCCGAAGTTCTGAATGACGTTAAGGTCCTTCACGATAGTCTTCTTGCGCGACATGGCAAGCGCACCCTTCGAGAGGTTCGCCGTCACGATCATAGGCAACATCTCCGGCGTCAGACCCACAGCCACCGATATGGCGAAGATGAACGCCTCCATCCAGTCGCCCTTCGTGATGCCGTTCACCAGAAACACGATAGGCACCATTACGAGCATGAAGCGTATGAGCAGCAGACTCACCTTCGTGATGCCACGGTCGAACGCCGTAGCCGCACGATGTCCTGCCACGCTCTTCGCTATAGTGCCGAGGTAGGTGTGGTTGCCTGTGGCGAACACGATACCCTTAGCCGAACCGCTCACCACGTTAGAGCCCATGAAGCAGATATTATCGAGGTCAACGATGCTGCCCGAGTGCTCGCGCGGCTTCGAGAGCGTGGCGAACTTCTCTATCGAGTCGGACTCGCCCGTCAAACTCGACTGGCTCACGAATAGGTCCTTCGACTCTATGATGCGCACATCCGCCGGAATCATGTCGCCAGCCGATAGCATCACCACATCGCCTGGCACCAGTTCCTCATTGCTTGTCTCTTCGCCCAGTGTTCTGCCTCTGATTGCCGTGCCTACACGCACCACGTAGCACGTGTTTGTCACCATCTTCTGCAAAGCCTCGCTCGAACGATTAGCCTTCCACTCCTGTGTAAAGCGTAGCAGTGCACTCAGCACAATCATCGTTGTAACAACAACAATGGAAGTCCAATCCTTGTCGCCTGGCTCTGCCATCCATACGTCCATGACGAACGAAATAGCCACCAGCACCGTCAGCACACCCACGAACGGATTGATGAATGCCTTTGCGAGCATCACCAGTGGGCGCTTCTTTTTCTCGTGCTCAATCTCGTTCATGCCATACAGCCCCTGACGCTTCTCCACCTCCTCGTCGGTCAGACCCCGCGATCTAGTCTGGAAGTGGGTGTATACATTCTCGAGTGGCACCTTTGCTGCCATCAGTACCCTCTCGGTATTGAAGGCAATCTTACTGTTTTTCTTTTTTGTCTTCCACATAATTAGTTAATTTTAATCGGTTGTTGTTTTCGTTTCGCGCTGCAAAATTACTCACACAATCCGATAGCGTCGGTTAGAAAACTATTAGAGCCGTATTAGAATTCCATTAGAACAGGCTCTAATGGAATTCTAATACGGCTCTAATACATCTCTAATATAATAAAACAGGAAAAGACCGTAACTTTGCCGAAAAACAAATAGTTATGATTCTCTTTACTGAATTTCTTACAAGAATAGGATGTGCTTTTCTTATGGGTACACTGATTGGAGTGGAGCGACAGTACCGCCAGCGCAATGCCGGACTGCGCACAAACATTCTCGTTGCAGTAGGCGCAGCCGCATTTACGGTGTTGTCCTATTCGATGACGACAGGTAGCGGCGATCCCTCGCGTGTGGCTGCGCAGATAGTGTCGGGCATTGGCTTTCTGGGTGGCGGATTGATTCTGAAAGACGGCTTCACCGTGCGTGGGTTGAACACTGCTGCTACGATATGGTGCTCGGCAGCCTGTGGCATGCTCTCGGGTGTGGGTGCCTACTGCGAGGCTGCCGTATTGGTGGCGTGCGTGTTGATTACGCATTGCCTTTTCCGTCCGTTGTGTACATTCCTCGAAAAGCGTACAGCCAAGGTGTTCCACTACTCTGTGCGTGCTGAATGTCAGCGCAATGCGTCAGGCAGCGTGCAGAAACTCATCATGGATACGCTTGCTTTCGACCAGGACGTAAGGCTCAATTCGCTTTTCTATAAAGGCGATGACGACCGAGTAACTGTTTGTTGCGACATGGAAACGTTAGGCGAACACAAAGTGCTCTTAGATCTCGTTGTGTCGCGACTGCGCTCACGCTCGGAGGTGTTCAGCGCAGGATGGGAGAAAGAAGAATCGCCACAGGAAGACTTCTGATTATTACATATTGCTTAGAGTGATTTCCGATGTGATTGAAAGTTAAATACGTTAAATATTCACCTTTTCGTATCTAATCAGAATCCATACAGTCACTTTTCTACCGTTTAGAGCGTATAACACTGATAATCAACTAATAATA
>OGXG01001248.1_pt1 | contig 13107 bp, 18 predicted proteins | sample 1576251 | NCBI WGS metagenome assembly OGXG01 (sample SAMEA3541533, study PRJEB24748) | human gut metagenome | biome: human gut; feature: human-associated habitat; material: faeces | place: China | collected 2012
CAAGGGAGTATCACGGCTTGTACCATGTGCTGCACGGTCTGCTCAGCCCGATGGACGGCATTACTGCCGAACAGCTGTGCGTCAAGGAACTTCTGGCCCGCCTGGGCGACGGCAAGGTGAAAGAGGTCATCATGGCCATGAACCCCACGGTGGAGGGTGAAGCCACCGCCATGTATCTGGCAAAGCTTATCAAGCCTCTGGGCATCAAGACCACACGTCTGGCCTATGGCCTGCCGGTGGGCGCAAGCCTGGAATACACTGACGAAACCACTTTGTACCGTGCACTTTCTGGCCGTGGTGAGCTGTGAATTGGGAAAAATTTACAGTTTCTTCAAAAACAGCCCTTGCAAAACCATAAAAAAATGGTATACTGATACAACAAACCACAATGGAGAAAGGAGGCGCGCGGAATGGCACCCACTAAGGAGCGTCCGGCAACAAAAACCATTGCCACAAACCGTGAAGCGCGCCATGAATACTTCGTTCTGGAAGCGCTGGAAACCGGCGTTGAACTGAAAGGTACGGAGGTCAAGAGCCTGCGTGCCGGCGGCGTCAACCTGAAAGACAGCTGGGTCGATATTGAGGACGGCGAGCTGCTGGTCAAGGGAATGCACATCACTCCCTACGACCACGGCAACATCTTCAATCAGGATCCTCTGCGGGTGCGGCGTCTGCTGGCCCACAAGACCGAGATCCGGCGTCTGCACCAGCAGTGCAAGCTGCAGGGCTATACTCTCGTTCCCCTTTCTCTCTACTTCAAGCATGGCCGCGTCAAGATGGAAGTCGGCCTGTGCAAGGGCAAAAAGCTCTACGACAAGCGTGCCGACGCCGCCAAGCGCGACGCCAAGCGCTCCATCGACCGGGCTGTGAAGTCCAACGGCAAATTCTACTAAATCTCTTTCAGGCAGCATTCCTGCCCTGAGAACACCAAGCTTTCTGCGCATGGCAACATGCGCTTTATGGGGGCGTAAAGGTTTCGACGGGGGGAGCGAGGCCTGGGCAGCGGGTAGCAGTGGGGGAACTGCTCTAAACTCCTCCAAAAAATTAACTGACAACAATAATTATCAGTTGCTCGCAGCCTGAGTGCTGCGCGTTCCGCCCACTCTTGTGTCGTGTGGGGCCGGGGCGTCCTTTAGACACAGCACCTGAACGGACCTAAGCTTTGCGGACCGGCAGGAACTCATGAAGCTACTGAAGCGTTAGCCTGACGACCGGCGTGACGCGGAGGGAATGTTGTAGATCGCCTGCACCCGGAGACACCTACGCTGAACTCTTTTCGGACATGGGTTCGACTCCCATCGCCTCCACCACTAAAAAGTGCCTAGGAACGTGAGTTTCTAGGTGCTTTTCTTTTGTTCAAAACCCACATTGCAACCCACCCGGCCATCGCCTACTCTTCCGAATCCGCAAGGACCTTATCCAGAACACCTTCCAGCTGTTCAGCTGTCCGCTGCTTCTCCCCCTTTATCAGGTGGGCATAGATGCCGTAAGTATCCATCTGACGGGAATGTCCGACCAACGATTTCACCGTGCCTTCCGGCAGGGTCTTCGCCATCGAGACGAAAGTATGCCGTAGATTGTAGGGTGGGACGTACTCAATACCATTTGCCTCGCAATAGCGCTTCCAGCAATGGCGATAGGTGCCCTCTGCCTCAATGGGAAAAACGAATTCCTCCCCTCCTGTCAACTCGCGCTGCGCCTCGAGTATCTCTTTTGCCTGTGAGGTCAGCGCGAAGGAACGCAAGGCATTGCTGTTTTTGCCTCGAGTTTTCTCGCCGTGGACATTTATCGCGCCGTGGATCATCACCATATCGCCCTGAATGTCAGCCCACCGCAGAGCGATGAGTTCCCCCGGGCGCAATCCCGTGACGAAGCTGAGCCGGTAGGCGTTGATGTACGGGTCCGGGACTCTTTTCCCCCGCCAGAGCGTGGTATCCACGGCGAACAGCACCCGCAGCGCATCCGGCTGCAATATCTTCTTTTCTTCAGAACGGGCGCCTTTGGGAACGTGCAGCTCTTCCGGGTGAAAAGTCGAGAGCTTGCCCAGCCGCAGCCATTTGCAGAATGCCCGCAGGTCAGCGCACAGGCTCGTCAGCGTCTTTTTACTCAGTCCAGCAGCGAAGGCTTTGTTCACCACCGCCTGCAGCATCTGCTCGTTCAGGTTCGCTACCTGCTTTTTGCCGAGGTCGGGCTGTACCCATGTCCGCCAGCGGCTCTCGATAGGCTTCCAGTTCGACTGGCTGGTGGTCATTTTCACTTCGGCGATCCAGTTCACATAGGCCGTCTCTACCAGCAGGCGGGTGCTCGAGATTCCCTCATCCAGCCACAGGTCAGCCTTGCGGTTTGCCTCCCGCTGGCCGGTGCGGCCCGGCTTTGCGCTGGTGAAGGTCTTGCGCACACCGTCCTTCTGTACTTTAATCTGCCAGCGGTTCTGATTCGGAAGCCAGACAGCGGTATTCGTACGTCGTCCCATAATACACCTCCGTTTGGGTACACTTTGACAAGCCCGCCCAAAAGAGGTATAATCGCAATGTCCAAGTGTGCGATGACCCCGCAAGGGTGAGCCGCTTACGAAACGCTCTCGGTGCGCCAACACCGGGGGCGTTTTTTGTTTACTTCACCAAATTGTAGGCATCCAAAATATCCTGAATGCCCTGCTTATCTGCATCCGATACCGTCATATCATACTTATAATCTTTACCAGCGAAGCGAATGATTGTTTTTTCGGAGGAAGCGATTTGCTGCATGAGGTCGGCATACTTGTTTGCAGGATTTACATCCACAGCCTCAAACACACCTCCTGTAAAAACTTCTTGTTGAACGTCAAAGTAATTGAAAGGAATCTCTGCAGCCTTTTCGCCGTCGATATTGATCACGACATCATTAAAGAATACCCAGTCGCTTCCTGTATAGTTGAATTTCCAAATCAGCACATATCGGCCATCTTTTTCGCCAATATACGGCAGCGCAAAACTACGGGTATTTGAATACTTCGGATAGCAGGACGGTGTATAAAATGCAGTGTTTTCTACTTCATCCTCTTGTTTTGCTAGCTTTGCAAACGCTGCATCGATTTCTGCCTGCTTCTCTTCTTCTGTCTTCCCTGAGCTTTCTGCCGAAGGAGAATTGAGTTCTGAACTGGCAGATGACACAGAAGATTTTGAGGCGTTGCTTTGAACACCATCTGGGCTAATTGCTGTAAGAATTCCACCGATGAGCATCAGCGCAAAGAATACAATGAACACAGTCGCACAGCCACAGCCTTTTTTCTTTTTAGGCTTTCCACTCTTATATGCTTCTTCGTGTTGGATTTCCATCGGCCCGTTCAGCGGCGCACCGCACTCGGGACAAAACTTTGCATTTCCGGCCTCATTTCCGCATTTGGGGCATTTCATAGTACATCCTCCTGCTTTTTCATTTTATTAAAACCAATGGGTATATCCCACAGCTTTTCCCTCATTGCTCATATTATTTATCACTTTTATTCACAGACACTGCCCTCAAAAAGTGTTTTTTATAACTTAATGAATTAGCAATTAAAGCAAACCTTTAGAAATGCTTTTCCAAACTGTGTTATCACCACCGCCCCCTTTTGAAATGTAGCTCTAGGAAACTCATCCTCATTTCCGATGTGTTCCCTCTGCTTCAGTTCTTTCATTATTGGTGTAGTTTCAAATGATTCATAAATTTTTTTCTTCTGTAATATATGTATCATAAAAAATCTTTATCAGCCCTTGCTTTTCCAACGCATTTAACGATGCCGCTTGCAAAGCCAATTCATGTGATGTTGACATTTCAGGATTTGCCACAAAACAATTCGTAAAGGCAATTTCATAGGATTTTTCCGAAGTCCAGAAACGATATTCCACAATCGGATACTGTTCTGACTTTGCAAAAAGACTAAAATTTTCCGCATCAAGCGGAGACATTTGTGCCACTATACTAGAAAAAGAAGGATGCACTTCGCATTGATAACGCGAATCCGCCGCATTAACAAGTAAGTTCTCAAACATCTCTCGAATTTTCGGTTCTTCTATGCAAAACTTCGCTTGTTCCATCGCCTGTCCAACCACTTGAAGCCGTGGTTCAACTAGGCAATCTTCCGGTTTATCCTCTATTTTCTTCTTGAGATTCTCTTCAAATGCTTTAACAGCGTAAGCATTTTCTAGGCGTCTTTTATCTGCTGACAGATGGACTCCACTTGTCAGCAGGTATACAAAATCCGAAAAAAACGAGCCCACTTCTGATGCAGTCGGCTTGAGTAGTTCTTTTACAGGTTCATCAATACAATCAGGCACGGCATTAATGTTGATGACATTTGCTTCCGACTTTTCCTCACTCATAATCTTCCCCTTTTAGCGAAATACCTTTCTGCACTCTACTACAAGACCTGCAACTCTAACTAAAATTTTCTTCAGATCATAGATCTGAGGCTGATGGGTAGGATTAAAGCTCTTTGGCGTCAAAACTACCAAATCACCCTCTCTACGGAAATATTTCACAGTTGCTTCATTGCCATTGACTAGTACCACCGCCAACTGCCCATTTTCAACTTCTGGCTGTTCTCTAACCAGAATTTGATCGCCGTCGTCCATACCTGCGGCATTCATACTGTCTCCTCTGATATTCAGCCAAAAATATTTCGCCCCATCCGTCTGTCTTATAGGAATATACCCCTCAATGTTTTCTTCTGCATACATTGGTAAACCAGCTCGAACTGTTCCGAGCAATGGCGCGACTTGTTGTGGATTCATTGGTGTTGCATCTGATAACTTCAAAGTCTCTTTTGTGTAATTTTTCTTTAGTTGTGGCTGTTCCTCCCACCCCATCAAATAAGCTGTCGTTGTTTCCAATGCATCTGCAAACGCAGCGATTTTTGATTGCGGAATATCTGCTTTTCCATTTTCAATTTTGCTTATTGAGGATTTATCTTTATAACCCATCTTGTGAGCCAGCTCTTCAACTGTCAAGCCAAGCTCTGTGCGGCGGCTTTTGATTCTGTCGTATAGAGTTGCCATAAAATCACCAACCTTCGTTTCTATCTTATCATATAGTGGAATGTATTTCAAGTATTTTTTATTTTTTGCTCAAAATGAGTTGACTTTGCTTCCACCAGGTGTTATCATGTGTTGGGTGGAAGTAAATTCCACCGGAAGGGAGGTGAGAAAAATGACTGATACCAACGCATTACGTTCCGCGATCGTAAATTCCGGCCTCAAGTATAAGGCCCTTGCCGAAATTATGGGCTTGTCTCCATATGCTTTGCAGATGAAAATCGATAACAAGTCTGAATTTAAGGCAAGCGAAATTGACACTCTTGCTAATACTTTGGGCATGGATATGCAACAGCGTGATGCCATCTTTTTTTGCAGAAAAAGTGGAATTTAGTTACACATTTTAAGGAGATTCATATGCCTGAGCTCATTTTAACTATCAAAATTCTTGTTACACGCCAGAAAGTTCGATTTTACACAAATGTCTGCCGCATCTGTGAAAAAATCGAGCATTATCTCTTGACTCATAAAAAGGAGTGACCACTATGAGGACCTACAATCATTCATCCCCCGTTCCCGGCACCTTCCGGCGCAATCCCTACTGGAAGCTGCAAGCGCTGTTCCGTGAGCGCGGCTTCCACGACTACGAGGTAGCAGATGCCCTCGGCATCAGCGCCCAGTGCCTGAGCCGCTATATCCGTGGCGCGGCACAGTGGCGTGGCGATGCCGTCACCGGGATCTGCAAGCTCCTGAGCATCCCGCAGGAGCAGATCGGCTACTATTTCTTCCCCGGGGTAGCACCCGGCAACCAAAAGGAGGTCTCCGTATGAGGATCAAATCGGGCATTTTTTACTGGCTGGCGGTGGCCAGCGGTGCCGTCGGGATGCTGTATGCACTTGGCTTTGCAGGCAGCATCGAGGCCCTCGGTGTCATCTCCGACACCGACTTCATCACCGCGATGGTGTTGCTGTTGCTGGCGCTGTTCTTTGCCCGGCTGGGCGACCATGCCGCAGAGCGCGAGGCTCAGCGCCGCAAGTACATCGACCGCCGCCACGCCCGCACCGAAGAGCCGGAGTACCGGCAGAACCGGAGGGACGCATGAACGCAAAAAAGCCCGTCGGTGCTGGAACACCGGCGAGCCTGCAAAGGGATGATGGTTTTTCTAGCCCATCACCCCGAAGAATAACACACTTTGGAGGTTTTAGCAAGTGGACACTATTTGCAGAAAACTCGCCAACGAGATGATCTACGCCTACCATGCAGGGCGGTTCTGGCGCTGGGATGACGCCCAGCGCAGCTGGCATGAGAGTCATCTGATGGCGGCAAAATTCGAGCGTGCCAGGGCTGCGCTCAAGACGCTGACGCCGGAGTCCTTCTTCTCCGACGGCGCGGAGTTCGCTCTGCTGGATGAGTACGAGATTTCCCTTGACATGGCCGAAGCGCTCAGAATCGCAAAGCCCTGCAAAAATGCACCGGTAGACCCGGTAGAGGAGTCCCCTACATTGTCCGCGCAGTGTTCGGATGCTGCCACTGCTGCGGAAAGCCAAACTGCGGCATCCCCGGCAGTGCAGGTGGCGTCAAACCCTATGACGGAAACGGCAGTTGTTGTGCAAAGCTCCGCAGCTCTGGACGGTGCCGACGAAAGCACGCCTGCACCCTCAAGTACCGCTCCTTCTTTTGATTATTCCGTCCTTGATGCTCAGACCGTGGATGTTCTGCACATGGCCGAAGGACAGTATGTGCAGGGTAAAAGGATGACCGAGACCGGCCTGCGCTGGATGGTCAATGCCGTTTCTATGGCTCATGATGCTTTGTGTGGTGGAGTTGTCCAACAGTTGGACAACTCCAAGCATGGCAATCGTGGAGTTGATACTTTCCGGGCATGGTGTGCGAGCATTTCTCTCAGCAAATCTTCCGCCTACAACCTTCTGAGAGTTGCCGAGCGGTTCGGCAGCATCGAAATCGACGGCAAGTCCATTCTGGACGTCCAGCCTGCCACTCTGCTGTACGAAGCGGCCAAGCCCAGCGCCCCGGCGGAACTGGTGCAGAAAGTTACTGCAGGCGAGATTACCAGCAGCGCAGAATATCGTGCTGTTCTGAAAGAAAATCAGCAGCTCCGCACCGACCGGGTAAACGCCATGAACCGCGCCGAACGGGCCGAGCACCAGCTGGAAGCCGCCCTCGCCGACATTGATGGGTTACAAGAGCAGTGCGCTCAGATGTCGCAGCGGGCAAACGACGCAGAAGAGGCCCGCATCGCCGCCCGGCTTCAGTGCCAGAAAGCCGAAGCGGAGCGTGATAAGGCTGAGGAGCGCGTCCGCAATGCCGAAGAGGCCCTGAAGCACCAGCCCATCGTAGGCATCGTCGATGAAGAAGAAGTTGACCGCCGCGCTGCAGAAAAGGCATGGGGCCTTGCAGATGCCCGGAACGCCGAACTCGCCAAGGACAACGCAGACATGAAAAAGCAGATAGCAGCTCTCAACTCCAAAATCAGCGATGCTGCACAATCTGATTTCGAGAACGCAAACAATATTGCCTTCTTCTGCCGCCGCGCATGGGACACCGGCAAGGGCAGTTACTCCCGCCTGGTCGGCGAAGACTTGGAAACGACCTTTGCCAGCTTATGTGAAACATTGAACAGCATCCGTGAGGAAGCTGCACGGCTCTGCCGTCAACCGCCGGAATATGACGGAGGTGAGGAAGATGAGTAATCCGCTTGCCCGCAGAGCCCGCATCAAGGATCTTTCCAACAAGGCCGAGGGCATTTTTCAGTACGTTGGGAACGACAATGTGCTGTTCCGGCTCATCAGCACCGGCAATAAGCTGACCAGCGACGTCAACTATGCTGTAGCTCTGTTCACCGGCTTCGCCCGAAGCCATCAGCTGGGCAGTCAAGAAACCCGCCGCACAATCGACTCGATTTATCGCCGGGTCGGTGAGCTCATGTGCCTCATTGACATCGTCCACGCCGCCGCTGGCGAAGAAATCATGCCTGAGCCGTATGAATCCATAGATTTTTGTTACATGACCGAGTACCGCACCATGCTACGGGAGGCTGTCATTCGTGGGATGCCGGACAACTACAAAGGCCCGGCACAGAATTCCTACGCCATCAGCCTCGTCAAACCAAGCGTTGGCTACGGCGATGGTTACACACCGGACGAGTACGATGACGATTTCTTCGCCCGATTTACTCGCAGAGAAGAGCCGCGTGACCGGAAGCTCGTCTTCCGCTGCACTAAATCCGAGCTTGACGCCATCAAGCGTTATGCAAATATCATCGATATTAAATTTACCGAGGAGGAAATTCATCATGCCTGAGAAAAACCAGACTCCTATCGAGATGCTCAACCAGAATGCAGCTGTCGTCCAGAGTGCAGAGGTGCCTGCACTTGTTGCGCCCACTGCACCCGCTCAGCCTCCGCAGCGTCAGAGCTACGCCGAGAAGGTTCAGGGCCTGACCATTGACGAGCGCAACTGGATGCTTGCAAAGTCCAAAGCCGCCGCTATGGCGCAGCTTCCCGCAGGCTTCTTGCCCCAGACCTACACCGGCAATCCCGGCGCGTGCGCTATCGCCTGCGAGATGGCCCTGCGCATGGGCGTTTCTCATCTCTTCGTCATGCAGAACCTTTACGTCGTCCATGGTATGCCCACATGGAGCGGCAAGAGCTGCAAAGCCCTCATCGACAACAGCGGCCAGTTTGCAGGCCGCACCCGCTACCGCATGGAGGGCGAAGAAGGCACCGACAACTGGGGCTGCCGCCTGATCGGCGTGGACAAGCTCACCGGCGAAAAGGTCGAAGGCCCGAAAGTCACGGTCAAGATGGCAAAGGATGCCGGGTGGTGGAACAAGAATGGCAGCTACTGGCCCAAGATGACCGAAATGATGCTCAAGTACCGCGCCGCCGCTTACTTTGCCCGCGCCGAGTGTCCGGAGGTCCTGATGGGCGCCAACATCGACTACGAGGTAGGCGCTGGCGACGCCGAGGAAGAGGGTGCGGCCCATGCTTAATGTTGTTGCGCTGATGGGCCGTCTGGTCTACGAACCGGAATTGAAGACCACCCCGAGCGGCATCAATGTGTGCAGTTTCCGCATTGCCTGTGACCGCAACTTTGTCCGTCAGGGCGAGCAGCGTCAGGCCGATTTCATCGACATCGTCGCGTAGAGGCAGACCGCCGAGTTCGTCTGTAAGTATTTCCAGAAGGGCAGCATGATCGCAGTCGAAGGCAGCTTGCAGATGACCTCGTACCAGGACAAGAACGGCAACAACCGCACCAAAGTTGAGGTCGTCGCCAGTAACGTGAGCTTCTGCGGCAGTAAGGCCGCAGAGCGGGCTGTCGTGAAGGATTTTGACCAGCAGACAGCAAATCATGTTCAGGAAGCAAAGGCCGCACAGAGCGCTCCGCAGGCCCAACAGACCAGTTTTGCCAGCCAGAGCTATCGCGCCGAGCGCAAATCACCCGACGGTCAGCCGGTCGCTGTCCCCGACGCAGAAGCGTACAATCCTGATGGCTTTTCCATCATTGATGACAGTGACGACCTCCCCTTCTGACCGCTGCCGCTGTGCTATCTGGCGATACGGGCATTCCATTCGAAAGGAGGCCAGGCCGTGGGCATTGACCCTTCTCGCGGCTTCGTTGCCATCCCGCGCGGCCTGACCGACTGGGAATGGTATTCGGAGCCCAACACTGCCCGGCTGTTCATCCACTTGCTGCTTACGGCCAACTGGCAGGGAAAGCAGTGGCAGGGCATCACCATCCATCCCGGAGAGCTGGTCACGAGCCGTGCAAAACTGGCAAAACAGCTCAGAATGTCTGAACAATCCGTTCGGACAGCACTTATGCATTTGCAGTCAACCAACTGCATAACCAGCAAAGCAGGGCCAAGATACAGCGTTATCACGATAAATAATTACGCTGAAATTATTGGTTCAACCAAGCAATCAACCAGCAATCAACCAGCTCCTAACCAAGACTTAACAAAGATAACAAAGAAAACAAGACAGTCGTCGTCTGCGCGTGCGACGCCCGAGCCGACTCCGACGAAGACGACCTCTCCCGTGGTCATGGAGTTCGAGCAGCGCATCTGCAAGCTCAGCGCCCAAGGGAAAACCCAACTGACCGGATACGCTGACCGGCTGGGAGAAGAGTTGGTGCTGGCCGTCATCGGCAGGTGCGCCGACCTCGGTGCCTACAGCTGGGTGTATGTCCGCAAGGCGCTGGCGGAGGCCGAGGCACAAGGGTGCAAGTCCGTGGAAGAGTACCGCAAACTGCATCCAACCGGCAGCGGACGGAAGATCCGGGTTGACCGCACGGAACCCAGCGGGAACGATTTTCTCAAAAATGCTGGGCGGAGGAAGCTAAAAAAGAAAGGAGACTTTCCAAAAGATAACTGAACTACATAGTCTTAAACTAAATTTGAAGAAAGGTGAAATAAATGAGTCAACCCCGTTATGATTGGTGGGGATACGTCAAAGGAATGATTCGGCGCTACCCGCTTCTCTGTGCAAAGCAAAAAGAATTACATGAAGTAAGCCTTTCCTCCTGTCTAAGCATCGCATCTCATGTCAATGGAAATCATTCCGACCCCACTTCTAACGCTGCCCTTCGAGAACTTCCGGCTATCAATCTCCGTGAAATGGATGCTGTACAACATGCTATCGCAGACACGCGCACACTGAAAAATAGTAAAGAACGGATGCAAATGATTCGGATGGTATTCTGGGAAAAATCGTATACGGTATCGGGCGCTGCCACAAAATTAGGCTATAGTGAACGAATTGTCGTCCAATGGCATGGAGATTTTATACGGTTGACCGCTCATCACTTTGGTTTATTATAAAACAATTTCATTTCAAGTATTGCAGTATCTTCAATCTGATGGTATTATTGACTCGGAATTATATGTTGAAAGGATGTTGATTATGGCCGGATGGGATGACATTTTGCGAGAATTAGGCGATACCCCTTCTCCAGTCGATATTGTTCGTCGCCAATACTTAAAATCTCTTTCCGACTACACTGGTCGAAATACTATTGCATATTATTCCGCTTTTTTGACCCGTCAAGCTGTCGGCACTGATATAAACGATTCAGACATGACAGGCTTTATGAACGCATTAAAGGGAATGGACTGTTCAAAAGGGTTAGATTTGATTCTACACACTCCCGGAGGCTCTCCTGTTGCGGCAGAAGCTATTGTCAATTATCTTCGTAGCAAATTTTATAATGATATTCGTGCCATCGTTCCTCAAATTTCCATGTCTGCCGGCACGATGCTTGCCTGCGCTGCTAAAATTATTATTATGGGAAAGCAATCTAGCCTTGGTCCAATAGATCCCCAATTTAATGGAATTCCTGCATATAATATTAAGGCTGAATTCGAAGAAGCCAAAGCAGATTTAGCCTTGCACCCTGAAAATGCCCAATATTGGGCAATAAAATTGCAGCAATATCCTGCCGCGTTCTTAAAGACCGCGTTGGATGCCATTAATCTTTCAAGTGATTTAATAAAAGTTTGGCTTGGTAGCTGTATGTATGACAGCAACATTCCTGCTGAAGCAGCTATCGTCAACAACATCGCCCAGCAGCTAAATGAGCATGATCATTCTAAAACCCATGACAGACACTTTAATATTGATTTTTGCCGTAGCATTGGCTTAAAAATCGAAGAAATGGAGTCAGACGATTGCTTGCAAGATAAAATTTTGAGTGTCCATCATGCATATCTTTTATCTCTTTCTAATTCTGATTCTGTCAAAATCATTGAATCTCAAAACGGGAAGGCTGTCATCAACCGTTTTCAATCTTGAGCATATAATCTAATTAGGAGGTTTTGTCATGGATGCCGAGTTAAACAGGCAAATAGACGATTTATACAACACACTTTATGCACCGTGTGCGCTTCAAAATGTTCCATCAAATTTGCATATCAAAGTTCTCAACAACACTCTTCATAGCGAATTTTCTCTCAATCAATGCACGGTCGGTAAAATTTCGCTGTCTAGCAATATAAAAAATTTCAAACCCTTGCATTAAAAAGCCAAAATTTCATGCTATAATATTATTGTCAAAACCCGCAGGATGATAAATTCGTCCTGCGGGTTTTGCATACGCAGCCTCCGAAACTTTTCCTCCATCATGATGAATTGCTCCTTTGGACTTTTTGCTGCTTGACAGGCATTTTTCTCCTTCTTGAGCTTTCTGAGGCTGCGTCAAAGAGTTTCTTCCCTGCACAGAAATGTGCGGGGATTTTTTATGCAGCCGTAGCTCAGCCGCGAGAGCGCTGGCGTGACCAGACGGACGGAGGGCCGCACCCTCCCGGCTGCTCCAACTTTTTTGCAAGAGAGGTGGTGACGTGGCATACAAAAAGCATCCGGGCGGCAAGCCCCCGAAGTACAAAACGGCTGCGCAGATGCAGGAAAAGATAGACGCCTACTTTACCGCCTGCGAAGGCGAGCCCTTGACAGGCCCGGACGGTGTGCAGATGTTCGATAAGCACGGCAATGAGCTGCGCGTCGGATGCCATCCGCCTACCATTACAGGGCTGGCTCTGGCGCTGGGTTTTGCTTCCCGGCAATCCCTGCTGGACTATCAGGCCAAGCATCTTGAAAACACTTCCCAGATTGGAGCCGATGGCCGAACCCGTCAGCACCGCGCCAACGAGCAGCGTGAACAGGATCATCATGGTAAAATACCGCTTTGCCTTCTCCGGTTCGCCCTCGCCGAGGACTTTGGACACGAGGGCCGTCCCGCCCGTGCCGATCATGAAGCCGATGCCGCCCAGCACCATGATAAACGGCATCACGAGGTTGATGGCCGCGAATGGCGTCTTGCCGGCGAAGTTCGACACGAACAGGCCGTCTACTACGCCGTAGATCGACGTGAAGACCATCATCACGATCGACGGCAGCACGAAGCGCAGCAGCTTTTGATACGTAAAATGGTCAGAAAGTTGAATTTGCGTCTTTTTCATCTCTATGTTCAGCCGTGTTCTGCGGCATTCCTTCCTTTTTCAGATACGCCCTACCCCTTTAATTGCGCCGTTCTCGCGGAACCCTTCCTCCAGCAGCCGGCAGAACAAATGCAGCCCCCGGACAAACGCCGCGCGTTC
>OGXG01001252.1_pt1 | contig 13087 bp, 18 predicted proteins | sample 1576251 | NCBI WGS metagenome assembly OGXG01 (sample SAMEA3541533, study PRJEB24748) | human gut metagenome | biome: human gut; feature: human-associated habitat; material: faeces | place: China | collected 2012
TGGCAACAATAATGTTGATTTAAGGAACTTACAAGAATGTATTCTAACCTATAACAGTGCTCAATATAGATGTACAAAATTTAAAGAAGTATTGGATAAAGAAAACGTAGATAAAAATATTTATGAATCAACTCTAGCAATAGACAATTCTGTCGCATTAAGACCTAGTAATTATACTGGGTTTATTGATTTTGTAGTAAATTCTACATTTGTCAAAGTTACTTTAAAAGCTAGTTATATTTTAGGACGGAAATTTAATCACCAATTACCTGCTTCAGATTTATCCTCGTCCATAGCAAGCGACGGAGATTATTGTGTAGTTTTTAGACTTAAAGATAATTCTTTACATATTGTAAAATATGATGCTGTAAAAAATGAAGATTATAATTCTATTATAATAGCAAGATTTTTTTATACTAATAATATATTTAGTGTCATAAGTATTATATCATCATACTACACTATTAATGGGAAATCGTATAACTTGATTAATTGTGTACAAAAATTAGATAGTCAAGTTGATAGAATTACAGAATTGTCTACATCTTTGCCGCTTAATAGTAGATTTATAGAATTTGAAATTGGAGATACTAATGGTGGTATAGCCGGAGAAGACGATAATGATAATGCTCCTAAAAGATTTAGAAGTAAAGATGTTATTTCTATATCTTCCCAACCTAGTGCATCTATTAAAAGAGTAGGATTTACTCCAAGTATAATCTTTAGGTTTCACAAGGAAGATGGAACATATATTGGTACTGAATATACAGATGAAGCAAAAAAGATGAGAATTATTCTTGCTAATGTAAATGGCAACAATAATGTTGATTTAAGGAACTTACAAGAATGTATTCTAACCTATAACTCATTAGACTATAAATGTACTAAATATAATCTAGCAGCAAGTGTAGATAATTTGCCAACAAATGTTGCTAACATAACGTGGGCAGAAATTGGTGATTCATTCGTAGAACCTGATAACAATAACGGTAATGGCTATGGTAAAATTATCAGAGAAAAACTAGGTATTATACAAGCTAACCATCATGCAGCAGGATTTAGTGGATATTCATGGGTTACATTTTATTTATATGCAATATTAGAAAATGATCCCAAGTTAAATGTAATAACAAAAGATGAGGATTTTATTTCAATTGGGTTAGGAACTAATGATTGGGGAGCAAACAAATTATATCCTATCGGTACTAAAGAAGATTATATAAATAATACGTTTGTTGCTGGTAATAACTCTACTTATACAAGCTATGGAGCTGCAAGAAAAGTAATTGACTGGCTTCTTGAGACTAGAGGTAAGAATACACCTAATGTAATTTTATTATCACCAATGCACAGGGGGCAATTTAGTTCTGGAACTTCGTACAGACCTTCTGATTTTATTATTGAAGATGGAAAACAAAAATATATTGAAAATACTACATGGCTTAATAAAAATTTAACCTCTGAAGGCCTTCAAACTGTTGAAAATGGATTTACATTGCTAGATGTATATAATATGGTTAAATGGATTGCTGAATATGAAGGTTTCACATTTGTTGATTTTTTTAATAATGGGTTTGTGAAAACAAGATTTTTGAACCAAGGATATGAGAGTGAAGCACCATCTACTTCCCCGGAAGTTTATACAGACCAATTATCTGACAATCTACACCCTTATACAGAAAAAGGTAAAAACTCTTATGCAAGTATGGTTTACCAATATGGATTTATTCCATTGTTAAAATTGTAAATAACTCGGTCGGTTTTGATTAAATATCCAATTTTATACCTCGCTAAGTTTTAAAGAATACATTATAAATCCCTTTTTCAGTAGAATAGAGCCTTGCCAGATATCTGACAAGGCTTTGTCTTTTTACTCATATATCAGGTTTCATACTTTTGGTTAACAAACAATCAAAAGCATGACAAATTTTTCAAATCTTTTTGAGTGGCTGAAGATTAGTAACCGCCCAAAGCACGTCAAAGCAGGCATTATTATTTTCATCGTTTGGATTACTGTTGTACTGGCTTTAACATCTATGTCCATTTTGCAAGCTGCATTCACAGGCACTATGTGCGTATTTGTTGCAATGTGTTCTGTAGAATATATCCAAAAAAACATTGATGCAGAATGGGATTGGTTGGATGTCTTATCTGGCATTCTTTTCCCATTGATTGTGACTTTAATCATTTATCTGTATGGAGTTTTTAAATGAGATAGTCAATACGCTGAGTAGTATTCTTTCTTCAATATTTCTTCCATTAATTGGAGCACTGATGTTTTATGATGCGCGAAGAAGAAAAGAAGAGGCAACAGCACATAAAGAAGAAGCTGCTGCTCGCTTCTCATTGCATAAATACACCCTATCTTTTTCTTCATTAATTTCATATGTCCATATCTGTTGTGGATAGCAATGGATGTAACACTTATACAATGTACCAAAGTCATACATTATGTATTTTCTGGGTCTTGCTTTTCCTTTCTTTTTCATTGATTGTATTCTCCTTTCATTGAACTCCCATTTTTCTTATAGTTACATTTACAATATGGTTGATTTTTCATTCAAGATAAAAAAGGAATAATATTCATTTTTTTAATTGGCTTTCTATTTTTTTAATATTTCTGATTGCTTTTTTAACACATCTTTTACGTAATCCCATGCCTCTTTTGGAACAACGGAATCCCATTTTCCATACATTTGAACACATCTATATGTTTGAGCCCTACATACAATTTCCAGTGTATATGGATTTTCCTTATATGTAAGATGCACAATTACACAATGACCCTTGTTTACCCGTTCTCGATAACTGTAAACACAATGATGCATTGTATAACCTTCCACATAGAGTCGTTTTCCATTTTTAATTATTTCGAAATCATCAGGAAGTTTAAGTTTTCTAAATGGCGATTTTTTTGGAATTGTCATTTTCGATTTTCCTAAACTTTTTTGTTTCTTTTGCATGTACGGATCAATAATGTCATTATGAGCCTGTTTCAATTTTGAATAAGAATTTGTGCATATGTTAATTTTTCTTCTTAAATAAATCATCATTGATACATAATCTTCAACAATTTGATAACCAAATTGATCAAGATCATCAAACTTGTTTTGATAATACATACAAAAAATATCATTCTGAGATAAGACCATATAATTATTTTCTACCTTCATCTTATATATCTTTTGTTGATGATTTTCTTCTACATACCTGCATGCAAGTGCCTTAAACACAGCAATGTTTAGCCTTTCCTTATTAATTGATTTTGGAACATTTGATACTGTTTTATAATGACCCAATAACCATTGCTGATAAGAACCATATTCTTTTGCCTCATTAACCCTTAAACTGCAATAAATATAACTAATGTTTTGTTTAAAATTCCTATATAAATCTTTGTACAATGGATATGACTCACCCATAGTTTTAAAGAAAGAACAAAATAATTCATAAAAGAAAGGGTTTAGTTTTGAAAACCATGATATGGTTTTTAGTGTAATTGGATAATATTTTTTTTGGTTTTGATAAACAAACATGTTTCCATCACCCTTAATGTGTATTTCATTTGGATTATTCTTGCCTGAAGTACACATTATTTTATGATTGTACACAACATAATCTTTTATTTTAGCCATGGAAAATATTATATGTTCAGAATTAACTATTTTTATGCAAAACTTACATTCATTCAACTTACCTAAAATTTGTGGTGAAATGCGAATATAATCATCTTTTTCCTGAAGAATTGATGATTTTTGCATTTTTTCAAGTTCTTCATAAAAATTTTTATCTACATTGTAAATAAGAAAACAATCTTCCCCTTCATCAAAATAAAAAAAGTAAAATTCCTTATAACTAGATAAAGATTTTATAAAACTTTTCAATATGTTTTTTATTAATGAACAATCAGTATTTTCCTTATCTTCCAAATATGCTAAATATTTAATCAGTTTACTTTCATGCACATTAAAATTTTTACATAAATGAGAGTGCTCCAAACATGCACACATAAAAATTGCCTCCTTTTCATTTTTATTTCTAATTAAAATATGGGAATCAACTCTTTCTGAATTTTTTACTTTATAAAAAAAGACCACATCAGAACACATTGAACTGATGTAGTCTAAATTTAAGTTTTATCTTGTATGATATTTTTAATGGCATCTTCTACAGCCTTATATCTTTCTTCATTTAATTTTTCAAGAAGACATTCAAAAGGATCTGTTTTTCCACTTAGAACCATTGTTGCTATTATTGGAGAAAATCCACTTACCAACGCCACACCAAGATCATTTTCTCTAACAGGTATTGTTCCTGTTCTGCTACAAATGTTCCAGAATACAAGTCTTGGAATCTTGTATCCATTTTTCTCATATTTTTCTTCAAGTGTCTTGAATAATTTTTTATCCGGCTTGCTTATTTTACAGTAATAGTCACTATCTCCACTCTCTGTACAATTATCAAATTCCATGTCAGAAAGGATTAATATGTTCTGAGGTAATTCTTCCTGTTTCATATGATTATTAATGGCAGTATACAATATCAAATCAAACACTTTTTCAATGTTTGTGTTTGTACATTCATTATGTCTTAATGCAACTTGTATTTTTTCTTTTAATGAATCACAGTTTGAAAAATTAACCAACTGAGGATTTTCACTAAATGTAATGTATTTATCCTTAAACTGTCCTGAACATCTTTCAGAAAAGTAAATGACAAGAGCATTTGCCACTTCAAGAGCCATTAAATTTGTTTTTCCTATTTTTGTTGTCATGCTGTATGAACCATCTGCCACACAAATTGTCGAGCCTGATTCATTGATATGGTCAGGTAGTGTTTTCCATAACTCTTCCAATGTTACATCCTCTTCCCTATTGATATTATGTCTATTATAATAGTAATCCACATCCGTCATGTATTTATGTACAATGTCATGTGGGAAAAGTGTTCCTGCATTTATTTTTACTTCACTATCTTTAAGATTATTAAGATATTCCTTCCTTCTCTCTTCATCATTTCTTAAAAATGCCTTGCCATAAATGAGATTTGCTCTTGAAGGAACAGTTTCATAATTAATTTCATTCCATTTCTTTTCACTCATCGATGTCTCAACAATTTTTAAGTAGGATCTAAAGTTTGACAGTGTCTTTCTGTATTCCTTTTCACTGATTTTTAATTCTGAGATTAAAGTATGTGCAACTCTTCTTGTTTCCTTTGATGATGTATTACAGGATGGTAGCCATTTTGCTACCAATGATATGGATTTACCTGTATTCATGTTTACCATATCCTCATTTAACTGATGAGAAATTATTGATACCACATCACCCTTTAAATCAGTATTCAAAAGACAAAGAAGATCATCCCATCTGCCATATTCAGAAATTAAGGGTAATACTGCTCTTGCAATGTCTACCTTTTGTGTTGCAAGATGTTTCATGCAAATTCTAAACAGTCTTCTCTCTCCAAGGCCCTCTCTTACATCCCTTGCAAAAAACAGCCATTTTATGGCAAATATCTTATCTTCGTAAAATGCATCAACAAACTTATCAATTATTTCAGACTCATCCATGTTTCTCATTGAAGAAACCTGAAAGTTAAGGTCTAATAACTTTTTGCCTGTTGTCTTATATCCAATTGCACCATTTTCCGTGATGCCTTCATTATAATCTTCGTTTAATGTGTTTTTTAATTCTTCAATAAACATGTTTTCCTCCTCCAAAGTTTAAAAAAATAATTCTAAGCCTAGGACCGTGAAAGATAATCAACATTAGTATGATTACTTTCACTGCCTTTAGGATTAGAAATAATGAAAAGAATAAAAAATGAAGGCAACACCAAAGGAGTTATCTTTCACGTCCTAAGATAAAAATTGGAGTTTTTTGTGTCGCCTTCGATTGAGGATGGCAGGACTCGAACCTGCATTTTTATGCTGGCTTATTGGCTTACTTTCTTCATAATTTGCTTTATTGCTGTTAGAACCTGATTCCAGATTCTTTTAAAAAAATTAATGTTCTACCAGTTGAACTACATCCTCATTTAATTTACAAGACAGCTTTTATTTCTATTTTCCATCTGTTGTGCAACCGAAAATAATGTTCTATTTAGTTTAGTTATGTTTGGTTTGTCTCTTAGCAGACAAATAATCAAGTCTTCTCTGATTTTTTCCTCATTACGAGAATTAACTGATTTGTATAATCTTGTTTGTTCACCAAAAACTCCCTTTGATGCAAACTCCTTAAACTTTTCAATCACCATATCTTCATTTTCTTCATATTCAATAATTGTCTTGGATCTTTCCTTAAAATCAGGAATGTTTTTATTATCTTTGTTACGAGATCGAAATAAATACAAATATAACTTTGACATTTTTTATACCTCACATTATTTTCTAATTATATTCATAATCACCAAGTTCCACTTCTTTTCCACAGTATGGGCAGTCACACCAAGCACCATCACTCCAAACATCAGTTTTGAAATCAACATCCTTGAAGTCTGCTTTTACTTTCTTATGACAAAATGGACATTGAAATGTTATGTAAGATGGTTTACTGATGATCCTGTAACTTGTTTCATTATTCATGATTTTTTATGTCCTCCTACTTTTTAATATGGTTGTCAGTTTGTTTTTATTTTTTACAATTTTTTTGTTTAACTTTCTTTTGCAAATTCTTCTTTGATTTTTGGCTGAAGGTATTTGATGAACCAGTTAACAATCAGTTTTGCCTGATATGGATAATCCATCTCAATGTAAATGGAGTCTGAATCAATGTCAGGAATAATTTCCTGTACTCTGTTAAAGAATGCATATTCATTGCCTGCATCAAATGAACTAAGTCCTAAAAGTTCCTGTTTACATTCTTTCCATTCTGCTTCCGTTTCAAAGCCAAAGTCATACCAATATGTTTCAATGGATTCAATGAGTTCCTTTTGACTTTCTTCCAAGAGAAAAACACTTCTGTCTGATAACTTATTTAACAGATAGTCTTCACCCATTCTGCTCATCAGATGCATGAAATCCTCATTCTCACTGTGTCCCCAAGCGTAGGTATAATCTCCCGCATCACTGTTTATGTTCAATCTGCCATTATCACAGTCAAAGATAAATCTTGCCCACATGCATGATGAAAATTCCTTGTCACTTTTCTCTGGACATAACTCATATGTATAAGTTCTTGGCTCTATTTTTTTAATTTTCATGTTAATTTCCTTCTTTCTTTTTTGCATATCACAATTATTTTTTGTATCTTTTGTTTTTCTTTTTCTTTGTATGTAATATGATTTTTTTGTAATCGGAGTAGTTTTCAAAAGTTACATGTTTACCTTCCATTACGTCAAGGTAATTCATCCCATCAACCAATTCATATTCATTGGAAGAAATTACTATGTACAATGTTTTTCCCTGCTTTTTTGCATCCTCCAATACAAAATTGAAGAAATTCTTCATCTCCATCACATTATCGATGGAGTATCCTGAATCCATTGCATCCAACAGAATCCTTCTTTCATTTGTGTTAATTTTGCTTTCTTCTTCAAAAATTTTTGCAAGCTTGTCACCATCATCACCTTTTTTAATGAAGTTCATCAATTTTGAAGCAATCTTTCCAAAATTAATTGATATGTTTTCTCCCTCTGATGAACACATTTGTGTTGTAGCCAATGTCACATCATTATTAAGCAAACTGTCACCAATTGAAATTTTTGATTCTGATTCATTATTGTATGAAAATACTGGGATTTTTTCAGTTTTTAATCTTGCCTCAATGTTATGTAACATTGTAGATTTTCCTACTCCATTGTAGCCAACAAGTGCCGTGACTCCGGGATTAAGTGTCACTTCTTTTCTTCTACATGTTGAAAAGCCTTCATCATATGGATCTCTCCACGTTTTTATGATTCTTGGCATCTATCTTCCTTCTTTTTATTTTTTTATTTTAAATATAGCTGTTTTTTCATTCTTTAACATATTCTCATACTGTTCATAATACTCAGATGTTAATGTAATGACATTGTCTTCTCCAAAATTAAATTTACTGTAAGTATTTTTTTTACCACTCTTAACCTTGTATTCATTAAAGTTAAGTTTTTCATCAACATCTTGAGAAAATGACAGTATTCCTGTTCCCTTTACTTCTAATCTTCCATCAGAAAAAACAGTTAATTCATTTATGTTTGATTTTCCTTGCAGATTCAATACAAAAAGAATTAAACTTAACAATAATATTAGTTTTAATGCAAAACCAATTAAAGATCCTTCATAAGTAACCACTTTTTCATATTCCGTTGCTAGTACAATAAAGAGTAATACTATTAACATGACTAAGATTATGTTTCCAACCATGAACTTTCTATTCTCCCTTCACATTTTTTACATTACATTGATTTTACCAATTTGGATTTTTTTATTTTTTTTGCAACTGTGTTTTCGTATATAATATGGTCAACTTTTTAAAAAATTGGGGAGTAATTTACTATATTTTTTCAACAAAAAAAAGACAGATTGTTTTCAATAAGAGAAGTCTGTCTTTTTTGTGATTCTAAAAACATTATTTAATTTCATTAATTAATTAATAAACATTCCATGAATAATCAAACAGTTTTTTATATGTAGCCCTTTTGGTTCCAATTAAATTTCTTTCATTTTCATAATCCCTTTTTGCATTATGACAAGCAATCCTGTTATTCTGTCTTATAATCTTGTTTGAATATGTTTTAAAAAATGAAAATCTACTGGCATGTTTGCTTTTATATACTTTTTTATAATATTTAATGTCTGATTCTTCATTAGCACACTTTCCCATTTTGTCAACAGGATAGGCTGGCAATGGATATCCATTGCAGTTTTTTGCCAGTCTTTCCAACTTCTTTTTATGAATTACATTATCATGTCTTCTTTTTCTGTGCTTTTCTTTTATGTTATTCTTTTTAATTAAGATTTCTTCACTTTCTTCAATAAAGTCTTCTTCATAAAATGACTCATTAACTATTTTTTCTTCTGACATAACTTGAATCACTCCCTTTGTTATACTTAAATTAAAGTTTTCTTATGGATACACAACATCCACGATTTTCTGCTGTTATTAAGTCAGATACACAATAAATTCTCAATTTTTTTGAGAATACTTGCAAAAAAGGTATGTTACAATCCATTTTATATTTTTTTACAAGCATATTGTAAAAATCTTTAATCCATGTATCCGTCACATCAGGATCATTAATTTTCTGCATTTTGTCCCTTTTGTCTCTTAAACACACAGTCATATATTTTCTTCCTTGTTAGGGGGACTTTATCTAAAAAAATCTCCTTAACTTTGTTTTTGATTTATTTTTCATTCTTTGCCTTTATCAATTTTTGCCTCTTTTTGTATATCTCTAATGCAGTAGGCAAGTAAAAAATTAGTAATTGCAAATGCCAAAAGCAAAAATAAAATGTTATTATTTATTGTTGCACACAATCCGGTGAGCATCAAAAAAAGAAATGAAATTATGAATATAAAATTTGCCATTTATTTGTCTCTCCTTTACCTTAAAATTCACTTTCATTTTTTCTCAATTTTTCCAACTCTCTTAATTCATTGTCCATTAATGATTCTAATGTTTGCATACAGGATGCTATTATGTGCATTGCAACCATTTCATCTTCAGACCATTCTTTAGTAAAGTTGTGCTTGAGTATATATGTGCTACACATATCTATTTCTTCCTGCATTTCCTTTTTAATGTTTTTCAATGATGACATTTTTTCTCCTTTTCCTTTTTTTCTTTCCATTTTATCTTTTTTTGCCTTTTGACACTTTTTTGCAAGTGTGTTTTCAATACTAATATGGTCATGTTTTATTCTTTTTGTTTTTTTGCTCAAAAAAAGGAATAATATTCCTTTTTGTATCGCTTTTATATTATTCCTCTTATTTTATGTTTTTGCTTATTTTCTTATTGTCTTTTTTATTAATGTTTATATTCGCATACAGGACATTCATATCCATCCATATATGAGCCACATACCGGACATTTCTTGTGTTTCCTTGATACTTCTTTCTTGATTTCTTCTTCCTTCTTTTTTTCCTTGATTATGTTTTCTAATGCTTTATCATATACATTAAATGGCACAATTGTAACATCTGAATGATATTTCATGTCATACATTAATTTTTCATCCACATAATATCCTACAATTTCAAGTTTTATGTAGTCTTGAACATACATTTCCAAGAAAAACAATGCTGCAAGTATTAATGAACAGAAGATAAGGATGATTCCATTTTGTGTTAACAGACAAATAGCAAAGGCAATAAGAAGGCCTAAAAGAATTAAGCCTCTAATGATACAGCACAATGTTCCAAGTATGGGGCAAAATGCAATGTCCCCTATCAACCTCATTCTTAAAACAAGATATTTGTTCATCCAGATGTATTCTTCTGAATCTGTTAATTCTGCTATTTTCTTAATTGTTTTGCAATTATGTCCTTTGGAAATCAGATAATCAGCAAAAAGGACAGCAAAAAATATAACTAAAAATATTATTGAGCTTATTTTTGGCATCATAATCATATTTCCTTTCAAATTGAATTTATCTTTTTATAATTTGGATGATGTTCCAAATCATACTTTTTATCTTTAATTGGCTTTTGGTCTGGCATAAATACAATACATTCATCTGAAGGTAAAAATCTTAATTCATTTAATACTTTATCACGTTTAAATTTAGTTTTAAAAATAAAACCTGATTTAGTATTTGTTTGAGATTGTTTTGTAAAGTACTCTAATGTTTTTGATTCATTAGATCCTAAGAATATATGAGTTTTGCAACAATCTGCTATTTCTTGCCAATTATCATATACAGTCATGAGTTGTTCTAAGGACTGTACAACTATCATACAAGATATATTGTATTTTTTCATAATCATTAATTTCACAGCCAAGTCTGGTATGAAGCAAACATTAGCAAATTCGTCCATTAGGAACATTACAGGAATAGTTAGTTGGTAGTTTCCAGTTAAGTTACCATTTTGTTTATTAACAAAACATAATGTGTTGAATAATTGCGAATATAATATAGCAGATAAAAAAGAATATGTATTACTTGATGGTGCTGTAATAATGAATAACGCAGTCTTTTCATCTCCAAGTTTATCTAACTCAACATTATCTGTGTTTGTTAGATTTGCTACTTTAGGGATTGTAAATACATTGAGCCTTATTATAGCGGATATTGTGCGTCCTTTAAAGCATTTTCCAACGGATTTTCTGAACTTTTCATATATAATATAAGTTATGGAATCCGTAGGTAAAGTCTCAAATAACTTTTCTCCAATGGATTTTTCATCTGTATCATTTTCATATTCTGCAAGCGAACTAATTAAATCTCTAAGTCCGGCAAAATTTATCTTATTTTCTTCTGTACAAAATTCTATTAAATAGTGAATACATGCTGAAAATAAAAGCTGTTCACAAATCTCTAAGAATGTATCTTCGTGTTTCTTTTGTCCAGAGTTTTGCCAAGCAAACAGACAATCGATTAATGATTCTATACTATCATTATCAGTTAAATATTTAAACGGATTATAAAGATTTGAGATTGTATCATCGAAATTATAAAAATCCAAAACCCTTATCTTATAGCCATTTTCTTTTAATAACTTACTGTATTTTTTATAATAATTACCATTAGTATCACTTATGACATAACTTGAATTCATCTGAAGAATGTTAGGTTCTATCACATTTCTGGATTTTCCAGATCCGGCATCTCCAACAACTAAAACATTATTATATTTTATATGAGTTGGCATTACATTATTTTTAGATAATATTATTCCTTCACTGTATTTTTTGTTTAAACTCTCCATATATTCTCCTTTCTATTTTTATTTGTTTTTCTTCTTGTTTTCTTCATATTTTTTCTTGATTATGTCATACAGATAGGCAATAAGAACCAGAGCTATGCCTCCCCCCATTGCTACTAATATGTCAAGAACGATATTAATTCTCATTTATAGTATCACCTGCCTTAAAAGTTAATTTTATGGATGCTTCTTTTACTTTTTGTTTTTCCTCTTTGCTTATGTTTTTGTCTTTTAATGTTTTACCATTTGGCACAAGGTAGCTTTCCATATGATTGTCACATTGCCCATTTTCATAGCTTAGTTTCCATAAATTTTCGATATGATATTTTTCCATACATTTTAGACATATAATACGAGTGTTTTCATATCCGGCTCTGCTACAATTCCAATCTGTTATTTCAAAATATTCATCTCTTTCAACAAAACTTTTTCCACAACCACATTTTGCTTTTGTTTGTCTTTCCCACAATCTTTTAAAACTCATTTTTTTCTTTTTCCTTTCTCTTTATTTTGCAATTATTTTTTCTTTTACATTTAATATGGTAATTGACTTATTTTTTCTTTTTTGGCAAAAAAATAAGACAACCAATGGTTGCCTTATTTTTTTTAGAATATTTTTTTGTTAATGAACATTTTCTTCCGTGTCTGACAAATATAGATTTAAATTTTCTCTTATTTTTAAACTTATCATTGTCTAACTTCAGGATAAAAACTTAAGCATGTGTCTGGCATTAAGTACATGTTTTCCGTGTTATCCTCTTCAATGTTCTGAATTTCATCTCTTGAAAAGCAGGAATACAAATACTCACATTCCTTACATAATGAGTAATAATAATCATTCATAATTAACTCCTCGACTTTTTTCATATTTTATTAAATTATTTTACTGTATATCAATATTATATTCATTTATCACCGTGTTTTTTGGAACATAAAAGTCTACCTTTTCTTCATCTGGTAAAAGGACAAAGAAAATAAAGTCATAAATTTTATTCTTTAGTACTTTTTTATGTGTTTTTACCTTTGGTGTATAATTACCTTCCTTGATAAATACATTGTCTGTTTCTGTCTCCTTTACCTGTTTTCCATCAGGGGTATCAATGACATATCTGTACCTTAATTTATCATTTACATATCCAGAATGTAAATAAGCCATTCCTTTTACAGATGATGTGTCATTAAGAGCATATATGTTTTTTTTCAATGACCTTATTTTCTACCGGAGTCATTTTTGTGGCAAT
>OGXG01001254.1_pt1 | contig 13064 bp, 8 predicted proteins | sample 1576251 | NCBI WGS metagenome assembly OGXG01 (sample SAMEA3541533, study PRJEB24748) | human gut metagenome | biome: human gut; feature: human-associated habitat; material: faeces | place: China | collected 2012
TGCTCGATATTATGATGCCCGAGATGGACGGCTTTGAAGTGCTGGCCATGATGAACAAATACCACTGGATCGACGAGGTCCCCGTCATCATGATTTCGGCGGAGAATGCGTCCAGCTACGTCGAGCGTGCCTATGATCTGGGCGCTACCGACTATATCAGCCGCCCGTTTGACATGGCCGTCGTGCGCCGCCGCGTCATCAATACCCTGATGCTTTACGCCAAACAGAAGCGGCTGGTCCGCCTTGTGGCCGAGCAGGTCTATGAAAAAGAGAAAAGCAACTCCACAATGATCAACATACTGAGCCATATTGTGGAGTTCCGCAACGGGGAGAGCGGTATGCACGTGCTGCATATCCAGACAGCCACCGATATTCTGCTGCACACGCTTGTGCAGAAAACCGACAAATACCACCTGACCGCCGCGGATATTTCGCTCATCAGCACCGCTTCGGCGCTGCATGACATCGGCAAGATCAACATTCCCGAATCCATCCTGAACAAGCCCGGCAGGCTGACGAAGGAAGAATTCGAGGTCATGAAAACCCACACCACAATTGGTTCGGAGATTCTGGAAAAGCTGCCGTTCCAGCAGGAGTCCGACCTTGTCAAGACGGCCTACGCTATATGCCGCTGGCATCATGAGCGCTGGGACGGGCGCGGCTACCCGGACGGGCTTAAAGGTGAGCAGATCCCCATCGCCGCGCAGGTCGTGTCTATGGCCGATGTATACGACGCATTGACGAGCGAGCGCTGCTACAAAAAAGCGTTCGACCACGACACCGCGGTGAAGATGATCCTGAACGGGGAGTGCGGGCAGTTCAACCCGTTGCTGCTGGAATGCCTGACCGAGTGCGGCGCGCAGCTGCATGCCGAGCTGAGTATTGCTTCGGACACCGGCAGCCAGCTGCACCGTCTGGCAGACGCACAGCATATTTCCGATGCCCTCCTGCGGGAGAACGCACTGCCCGGGCAGGAGCATATAGCGCAATCGCTGTCCCGCCTGCAGCAGAAGGGTCGGTTCTTTAACCAAAGCGTCCGCTGCATACAGTTTGACTATGACGTGGCCACCGGTCATCTTTCCTTCTCGGCGTGGGCGGCGGAGCACATGGGCGTGCCCAAGGATCTGCTCCTGCCCGATGAAGTCGAGGAAACCGGGTTTGCCCTTGCGGATATTGCGCGCATCCAGAAGGCGCTGCGCGCCACCAGCGCGGAACACCCTTACACTGAGCTTTCGATGCTGCTGCCCGTTGACGGCGAGCTTCGCTGGCATCACGTGCGCCTGTGCTCCCTGTGGAGCGATGACAGCGTACCCACGTATATCGGCGCTGCCGGGCAGGCCGACCCTGTAGAGCAGTTTTTTGACTACCATCATGACCTCTAGCATGATGTCCTGACCAACGCCTATAACCGCCGCTTCTTTGAGAAGCAGCTGCGGAAGCTCATGGAAGTGGATGCCGTAGCCATGCTGGACCTTGACCAGTTCAAGCAGATCAACGACGTCTACGGCCATCAGGCCGGCGACGACGCGCTGCGCATTCTGGTGAGTGCGGTAACGGCCTGCGTGCGCAACCGCAACGATGCACTGGTGCGGTACGGCGGCGACGAGTTTTTGCTGATTTTCCCGCATATCCCGGAGCATGTCTTTATAAAGCGGCTTGAGCAGATCCGCGCGACGGTGCAGGCGCTGCATATGATCGAATACCCCGGCCTGCATCTGACGGTCAGCATCGGCGGTGTGTACGGTGCTTGCCCCCTTGACCCCGGCATCCGTCAGGCGGACAAGCTGCTGTATCAGGCCAAGGAGTGCCGGAACAAATGTATCACCGCAGCATTTTCCGCAGAAGAAGCAGAAAAACCAAAGCCAAATCAGGAATCCGATAAATTGTAAGAAAGAAGAAGGTCTCCTATGACATTGCAGGAATTTTATGACCGCATCGGCGGCGATTACAAGGCAACCATCAGCCGACTGCCCAGCGAGGCACTCATCAAAAAGTTTGTGCTGAAATACCCCGGCGACCCCAGCTTCAACCAGCTGAAGGACGCGCTGGCCGCCCAGGACTGGGAGCTGGCCTTCCGCGCCAGCCACACGCTGAAGGGCGTGGCCCAGAACCTTGGCATGGACCGCCTGTATAAGACCGCCGCCACGCTCTGCGACGCAGTCCGCGGCCCGAAGCCGCTGGAGGATGCCAGCCTCTGGCCGCCGGTGGTGGCCGCGCATGAGGAAGTGCTGGCCGCGATCCGGGAGCTGTAAAAACATCCGAGATGATGCCCGCGGCGGACGACACCGAAGCTGCCCGGGCCATGCCTGCAAAATATACGTGCGGCGCAGCGGGTCCTGCATCCCTGCCCGGCTGCCGCACTAAAAAGACCGGAGCTGTTTTCGATGAATAAGAAGGAGAATCCCGGCGTAAGCAGACGCGGGGCAGCCATGCTGCTGTTGTTCAGCCTGGCTGTCAGCGTTCTGCTTGGCTTTGCCATGCCTGTGCATGCCGCAGACGGTGGCCGGCCGAAAGAATACAACCTGCTTACTTACATGGTGCAGAATGCAGAACGGGTCATCAGCCGGATAGAAATTGCCGAAAAAGTCTGGAATACCCACTTCGATACCGGTACCAACTTTATCGATGTATACATCAATTACCTGCGTAAAAAAATAGACAAAGACTTTGAAACCAAACTGATTCACACCAAACCTGGAATCGGATTTATTCTTACTGACGAAAAGCCATGAAAATTAAAACCGCACTTACGCTCAAAAATACCGGAGTCATAGCTGTGGTATTTCTGCTTTGCATGACCTTAATCTATCTGGTCAGCGAGCATATCCGAAGCAATACCTTCTTCCATAACCTGAAGAGCGAAGCTGTCACCAAAGTGCATCTGTTCCTGCAAAACCAGGTAGATGCCGACATCATGCAATCCATCTACCTGAATAATAAGGAGTTTATTAATGAGGTGGAAGTGGCTGTATATACCACAGACTTTCGCATGCTCTACCACGATGCCATCGACAATGATATTGTCAAAGAGAATCCGGAAATGATTGCCCAGATTCTCCAACAAAAGGAAATTGAATTTTATATCGGAAAATACCAGGCCGTCGGGATGGTTTATCCATTCAACGGACAGACTTATATTGTGACGGCCGCAGCTTACGACGGTTACGGACACACCAACCTGCTGGAGCTTCAGAAAACACTGGTCATCCTGTTTTTTATCGGTCTCTTACTTTTATTTATTACCTGCTATTTCCTGGTTCGGGCATCTTTAAAACCTATCCGGGAAATCGTAAAAGAAGCAGAAACGATTACCGCTTCACGTATTGACCAGCGTTTGCCTGTAAGAAACGAGAAAGACGAATTAGGAGAACTAAGCCAGGCTTTCAATGAACTACTGGAGCGACTTGAAATTTCATTCAACTCCCAGAAAATGTTTGTCAGCAATGTGTCTCACGAAATGAGAACCCCGTTGGCTGCCCTCATTGCGGAACTGGATTTATGTCTGCAGAAGGACCGTACAGAAACACAATATCGTCAAGCCATGCAGAACGTGCTACAGGATGCACGACGAATGACAAAACTGATTGACGGACTGCTTAATTTGGCTAAAGCAGATTACCAGAAAGAACAGATCAAGATGCATGAAATCCGGTTGGACGAATTGTTGCTCGATACACGGGAAATCATTCTTCGTGCCCATCCGGAATACCACATCGAACTGATTTTTGAACAGGAAGATGCGGAAGACGACCGGATGATTACCGTCATGGGCAATGATTACCTGCTAACCATTGCCTTTGCTAACTTGATTGAGAATAACTGCAAGTATTCGGACGACAAATCTTCTTTCATTCAGATTTCCTACTGGGATAAATGGACCATTATCCGCCTGTCGGATGACGGAATTGGTATGTCGGATGCAGAAAAAGAAAAGATTTTCACCTTGTTCTACCGCGGAGAGCAGGAACAGCATACGGAAGGACACGGTATCGGGATGGCGCTTGCACAGAAAATCATCGCACTGCATCAGGGCAGTATAGCCGTACATTCAAAGCAAGGAGAAGGAACGACCTTCATCATCGAACTTCCTCACATTTAATCTTTTGGCACATCCATTCAAAGAAAAATAAACTCCATCAGAGTGGTATCAGGAAATTAGTCTCACAAATTCTAATAGTTTTCTAATACCACTCTAATATTTCTCTAACAGCCTCTGTCGGGGGCATTGCCTACTTTTGCCACGTGAAAAGAAAACATAGTAATCACCCTATGAATTTTAATGATCATGTGGAAGAAAAGAAAAAGTAGCACCACATTCACCTTTAATGGCGAAAAGGTATTTTTAGCAGCAAGTCAGACACTGGGCACAGTTTTCAGCTATTTCCAGACAAGCCGTATCGGACTTACACAAGAAGAAGTGGAAGCCAGACAGTCTCTCTATGGGAAGAATGAAGTGGAACATGAGCAGAAAAAGAACCCCATATCGACTTTCATCAAAGCTTTTATCAATCCGTTTATCGGCGTACTCACGGCGCTGGTCATCATTTCTTTTGTGCTCGACGTACTATTGGCCAACCCAGGTGAACAGGACTGGACAGCCATTATAATCATCCTGACCATGGTTATCGCCAGCAGTATACTGCGTTTCTGGCAAGAGTGGAAAGCCAATGCTTCCAGTGAAGCTTTACTGAAAATGGTGACCAATACCTGTTACGTAAAACGAGCCGGTAACCAGGACGAAGAAATCAACATAACCGACCTCGTTCCTGGAGATATTGTCATGATTGCTGCAGGAGACATGATTCCTGCCGACATGCGTATCATTGAAGCAAAAGACTTGTTTGTAAGCCAGTCTTCCCTGACGGGAGAATCAGACCCGATAGAGAAACGTCCGGAGGCCAAAGGAAACAAGCACAGCAAAGGAAGTGTAATTGAGCTGGAAAACATCTGCTTCATGGGGTCCAACGTAGTCAGCGGATCTGCTACCGGTATCGTGTTTGCAACCGGCAACAGTACGTATTTGGGCACCATTGCCCGCAGCATTGCCGGACACCGTGCCGCTACAGCTTTCGACAAAGGAATCAGCAAAGTCAGTTTCCTGCTGATACGATTCATGCTCATCATGATTCCGTTCGTTTTCCTGGTAAACGGTGTGACTAAAGGCGACTGGCTGGAAGCATTTATCTTTGCCGTATCAGTAGCTGTAGGACTTACTCCTGAAATGCTCCCGATGATTGTTACTGCCAATCTGGCCAAAGGTGCCGTAGCCATGTCAAAGAAGAAAACCATTGTAAAAGACCTGAATGCCATTCAAAACTTCGGGGCGATGAACATTCTCTGCACGGACAAAACCGGTACCCTTACCTGCGACCAGATTGTATTGGAAAAGTACATCAACGCCGATGGAAGCAATGACGAAAGCCGACGTATCCTACGCCACGCTTATTTCAACAGTTTCTTCCAGACCGGATTAAAGAACCTGATGGACAAAGCCATTCTGTCGCACGTAAAAGACTTGTCTTTGGAATACCTGAAGGATAATTATACAAAAGTAGATGAAATCCCGTTTGATTTTACCCGGCGAAGAATGTCGGTAGTGGTAGAAGACCATCAAGGAAAACGACAGATTATCACCAAAGGAGCCGTAGAAGAAATGCTGGACATCTGCTCACATGCTGAATTTGATGGAGAGGTACACCCCATGACCATCGAACTGAAAAACAAGGCACGCGACATCATTGAGCAGATGAACAAGCAAGGTATGCGTGTCATTGCCGTAGCCCACAAAAGCTACCTGGACAAAACTTGCGATTTCCGTATCGAGGACGAGAAAGATATGGTACTGATTGGGTATCTGGCTTTCCTGGATCCTCCTAAGCAATCGGCAGCCAGCGCCATCAAGCAATTGCATGAACATGGCATTGAAATCAAGATTCTGTCTGGCGACAATGATGCAGTGGTTCGCACCATCGCCCGCCAAGTGGGTATCCGCACCGACAATGCCCTGACAGGCCCCATTTTCGAAACGATGAGTGAAGAGGAAAAAATGAAAGCAGTCAACCAGACGACCGTATTTTCCAAACTTACTCCGATACAGAAAACGGAAATCATCACCCTGCTTCAGGCGCAACAGCACACGGTAGGCTTCTTAGGCGACGGAATCAATGATGCCGCAGCGTTGCGTCAGTCAGACATCGGTATCTCGGTAGATTCTGCAGTGGACATTGCCAAAGAAAGTGCCGACATTATCCTGCTGGAGAAAAGTCTGATGGTACTGGAAGACGGTGTACTGGAAGGACGAAAAACATTTGGCAACATCACCAAATACATCAAGATGACAGCCAGTTCCAACTTCGGAAACATGTTCAGTGTAATGGCAGCCAGTGCGTTCCTTCCCTTCCTGCCCATGCTCCCCATCCACCTGCTGATTCAGAATCTGCTATACGATATTTCGCAGACCACGATTCCGTTCGACCGGATGGATGCAGAATACCTCCGGAAACCACGTAAATGGGATGCCTCCGATTTGAGCCGCTTCATGATATTCATCGGCCCCATCAGTTCCATTTTCGACATCGTTACCTATCTGGTGATGTGGTATGCGTTCGGATGCCAAAGCATGGAACATCAAACGCTGTTCCAATCCGGATGGTTTATCGAAGGCTTGCTGTCGCAGACCCTGATTGTGCACATGATACGTACCCGGAAAGTCCCCTTCATACAAAGCTGTGCCTCCTGGCAAGTAACCGGACTTACCCTGCTGATTATGGCCATCGGTATCCTGCTGCCTTTCACCCCGTTTGGAAGCTCTATCGGACTGGAAGCGCTGCCATTAAGCTATTTCCCCTGGCTCTTCGGTATCCTGTTGTCCTACTGCATACTGACTCAATTAATTAAGAACTGGTATATTCATCGTTTTACCAAATGGTTATGACAAGATTCATGAAACTGTTCCTGTCCCTCGCCGCAGTGTCCTGTCACTGCGGCCTGGCTCAGGAACTTCAAGTAAGCTACACCACAGAACTACAAAGCGATTTCAAACAAGGAAGTAACTGGGTTAATCTGCTAAGACTGGATTTCACTCATTCATTAGGCAAACACACGACATTACAAGCCTCCACCATCAGTACAGCCAGAACCCGCATCGAATCACTGGCTGATGATTTTCAGACCTTTTCCAACATTGAAGAAGAAAACCATCCGCTTGCCCTCGCTACATTGGGCGTCCAGCAACAGTTCGGTCATTCCTCGCTCTTTTTCGGTATCCGGAACTTGAATGAAGACTATTTCACTTCCCCTGCTACCTCGTTATTCACCAACAGTTCATGTGGTATCTTCCCCACCTTGTCCGCCGATTACCAAATAGCCAATTATCCGGTAGCTTCCGTCGGACTGCATTATGAACTGCAATTCACACGATGGTCCTTACAAGCATCGGTATACAACGGAAAAGGTTACTACCGGTTTGCAGGAAAAGAAAACGTATTCCGGTTCTGCCCGCAGCAAGACGGAATACTCAGTATCACTTCACTAAACTATCAACAACATGGCAGCAAGTATCATGTGGGCTTTGCTCTACATAGCGGCATGTATATGGACTATGAAGAGGGAACTCCAGAAAAGACAGAAAAAGAAAGGAGAAAAATAATTTGGGGATATGCAGAGCAACGTCTTGCTCCCGGTCTGCATGCACTCCTGCAAGGTTCATTCCAGTCTGGTACCTCCAGAGGATGCAAAAGTTATGCCGGCGCAGGTCTCACCTGGCAATGTGGAAAAACAGAAGGCGGACTGTTCACCGACTACGCCCGATTTTCCCCTTCATACGAATGGGCCAGTGAATTTACATGGAAAATCCCCTGTTCAGGCAACGGATTTATACAACCCACCTTACATTTCATTCAGCAAGCGGGAGCACACTATCTGATAGGCTTATTGCGCTTCAGCTATGTGCTCCCGACTACCTGACATTTATTATTTTACGACAAATTCATCAGTAAACAAGAAACCGCCGGCTTCCGGGTTGATATCAGCCTGCACGCGTACGTAACGAGCCTCACAGCTACCTGTCCAGTCATACGTCTGAATGGTCAACTGTTCGTCCGTAATGGGCAGTGTAGTAGTGATGGTTTTCAAAAGTGTATATTCTTTTCCATCGTTTGAAATCAGGAAGCTGACTTTCTGCGGGAGGAACACACCCGGACCTCTCAACTGCATGAAATCAATGGAAAGCTGCTGAATAGGTTGTGATTTTTCCAAATCCACAATCACATCGGCCCCTTTTCCAAGGAATCCCTGCCAGCGCTGGTCGGTATATACCCAACCACCATGTATGCCGTTAGTCAATGCCGATTCTCCTCCTGCCGGATAAGAGTCCGAATAAGGACGTACATATTCCACCTTCTTCCCCTTTGCCAAATGATTATCCACGCTCAATGCCACCGGACGGTTTCCGACCTCATTTTGCAAGTCAAAAGTATGGTAGCCCATTGAGTTCAGCACCTTTACTTCCTGCAAAGCCTCTGCATGGAAACGTTTCCAGTCTTTCTGCTCCGGATTCGTCCAGGCTACTTCAGCCAAAGCCAGCAAACGAGGATAAATCATATATTCAGCATGCTCGGGTGTAGGTATATATTCCGTCCACACATTTCCCTGTACGCCCCACACGCAATCCAGTTTATCAGCAGGGAAAGCCTCCGTCACCGGTTCATATGAATAAACCTTTTCCAGTGGGAGGTATCCTCCGATGGCTTCCGGCTGCGTACGCGGTGCATCCTGGTAGCTGTCAAAATAGCAATATGCTCCCGGTGACAAGATGGTACGCAATCCTCTTTTTACCGATTCTGCACCTTTATCTTCTCCACGCCACACCGTTACGGCAGAAGTTTCATCCAACTCGCCTGTCAGAATCTCATCCCAGCCAATCATCTTGCGGCCGTTCTCTTTCAAAAACTTCTCAATTCTGGATACAAGATATTCCTGCAATTCACCTTCTTCCTTCATTCCCTCTGCTTTCATGAGTGCCTGACAGTCGGGACATTGTTTCCAATGGTTGGTACTTGCCTCATCTCCACCAATATGAATGTATTCTGAAGGGAACAACTCCATCACTTCTTTCAATACATTGGTCAGGAACTCATAAGTAAGTTCTTTTCCCGGACAAAACTCTCCACCAGGTTTCAAATCCCCTCCACAAGCCAGTTGCGGAAGAGCTGCCAATACTTCTTCCGAGTGAGCCGGCATTTCAATTTCCGGAATCACCGTGATATGACGCTGACGGGCATATTCTACGATTTCCTTCACATCTTCCTGCGTATAATATCCTCCAGAAGCTCCGGGAGCATCTTGTCTGCAATACGTACGTCCGCCGTTCCACCAGCTTTTCCAATCCGGGAAAGGACGATAGGCCGTTTCACGCGTCAGTTCCGGATATTTCTTGATTTCAATTCTCCATCCGGCTCCATCCGTCAGGTGCCAATGGAAGCGGTTCAGCTTATAACGGGCCAGCGCATCAATCTGTTTCTTGACAAATTCTTTTGTATAGAAATGACGTGACACATCCAGGTGCATGCCTCGATACGAAAAGCGAGGAGCATCTTCTATCGTCACTTCAGGAAGCCGATACGTACCACTTCCGCTCTCACGCGCCAGCTGCACAATAGACTGAAAAGCATAAAACAACCCCGAAGCTGAAGTAGCCTCAGCCTGAATACCTTTTTTTGTCACTTTCAAACGATAAGCCTCTTCTTTCATCTTCGCATTTTCCGGACTGACAAGTTTAAAAGTAATGTCAGCCTTTCCCTTCTTCTTATAAGTCAGCGACAAAGGAGAGTTACTCACATAAGATACAAAATCGTCTTTATCAGTTCCTGTCAGGTTACAGGAGAAAGATGCTTGTGCACGAAGCACAAAATGTCCGTCCCCACATACCATCTGCTGAGGATTAGGAATTACATACGTGTCAGATACCGAAGAAGCCATGGCTGAAAAGGCCATTGCCACACAGAAATAAAGGAATAACAAGGATTTCATTTTATCGATAATTTTAATATGAATTTTTTTCATGCATTTTTAAAGTTAACCATTTCTCTCCTAAAAAACAAATCAGTGTCAACTTTTCTGTTTCCCTTTTTAGGGAAAGAACAAAAAAAATTCTCGTAAAACCTTGATTTTACGAGAATTACTATTTCCTTGCGGAGAGACAGGGATTCGAACCCCGGGTACCTCGCGGTACAACGGTTTTCAAGACCGCCGCAATCGACCACTCTGCCACCTCTCCAGAACTCTTCGTGAGAGTTGCCTTGTTTTTCAAAGGCGATGCAAAGGTACGCATTATTTTGAAACCTGCAAATATTTACCGCCTTTTTTGATTATTTTTTTTCATTGTCGTACCTTTGCAGGCAGAAAAAACGAAACAAACAAGCCATGATATACCCTCATAATTTCGAACAGAAGATAGGATTCGACCAGATACGACAACTGCTGAAAGGCAAGTGCCTGAGTACACTAGGCGAAGAACGAGTGGACGAAATGACTTTTTCGGACAATTACGATGAAATTAACCAACGCCTGGAACAGGTGGTTGAATTTGTACGGATTACGCTGGAAGAGGAAGATTTTCCGGCACAATATTTCTTTGATGTACGTCCTTCTCTGAAACGTATCCGTGTGGAAGGTATGTATATGGACGAACAGGAGCTGTTCGACCTTCGCCGTTCACTGGAAACCATCCGCGACATTGTACGATTCCTTCAGCAATCTGATGAAGAAGAGGAAACGGAAAATTCTCCCTATCCTGCCTTGCGTGAACTGGCGGGAGATATTTTAGTATTCCCCCAACTTATCGCACGTATCGACAGCATCCTGGACAAGTTCGGAAAGATAAAGGACAATGCTTCTGCGGAACTTCTGCGCATCCGCCGGGAACTCTCGGCTACTACGGGAAGTATATCACGCAGCCTGAACAGCATTCTCCGTGCTGCACAATCGGAAGGGTATGTAGACAAGGATGTTACTCCCACCATGCGCGACGGACGTCTGGTCATCCCGGTTGCTCCCGGCATGAAGCGCAAAATCAGAGGTATTGTACACGACGAATCAGCCACCGGAAAGACTGTATTTATTGAACCGGCAGAAGTGGTGGAAGCCAATAACCGCATCCGTGAGCTGGAAGGAGAAGAACGCCGTGAAATCATCCGCATCCTGACGGAATTCTCGGCTACGGTACGCCCGCAAGTTCCTGCCTTACTCTCCTCGTATGAGTTTTTGGCAGAAATCGACTTCATCCGTGCCAAAGCCTTGTTCGGTATAGATATAAAAGGACTGAAACCCTCATTTGAGAACAAGCAGATTGTCGACTGGTTTCAGGCTGTGCACCCGCTTCTGCAAATGTCGCTGGCCAAGCATGACAAGAAAGTAGTGCCGCTGGACATTATCCTGACACGCGACAAGCGCATCCTGCTTATTTCCGGACCGAACGCTGGTGGTAAATCTGTCTGTCTGAAAACCGTAGGACTGCTGCAATATATGCTGCAATGCGGTATGTTAGTGTCCATGCACGAACGGAGCCACGCCGGTATCTTCAGCCACATATTTATTGATATTGGCGACGAGCAGAGTATTGAAGACGACTTGAGTACCTATTCTTCGCATCTGACCAATATGAAGATGATGCTGAAATCATGCAACGGCGAAAGTCTCATCCTTATCGATGAGTTCGGAGGAGGTACGGAGCCACAGATTGGCGGTGCCATTGCCGAAGCCGTACTGAAACGCTTCAACCTGAAAGGTACGTTCGGCGTGATTACCACTCACTACCAGAACCTGAAGCATTTTGCCGAAGATCACGAAGGAGTGGTGAACGGAGCCATGCTGTACGACCGCCACGAGATGCGGGCGCTGTTCCAGTTGCAGATTGGTAATCCGGGAAGTTCGTTTGCCGTAGAGATTGCCCGTAAAATCGGTTTGCCGGAAGAAGTTATTGCTGACGCATCGGAAATTGTGGGAAGTGAATACATCCAGAGCGACAAATACCTGCAGGATATTGTACGCGACAAGCGTTACTGGGAAACCAAGCGTCAGAACATACGCAAGCGGGAAAAACAAATGGAAGATACCATCGCCCGTTACGAGCAGGAAATACAAGAGCTGGAACGCAGCCGCAAAGAAATCCTGAAGAAAGCCAAAGAAGAGGCAGAACGGTTGTTACAAGAATCGAATGCAAAAATCGAAAATACCATTCGTACCATCAAGGAAGCGCAGGCTGAAAAAGAACGTACCCGCACGGCACGTCAGGAACTGACCGACTTCAAGCAGCAGGTAGAAAACCTGGAAAAGGCGGCTTTGGAAGAGAAAATCGCGCGCAAGATGGAAAAACTCCGCGAAAAGCAGGAGCGCAAAAAAGACAAGAAAGCGAAACAAGCCAATACTCCTGAAACTCCGGTTGCTCCTAAGGTACGCCCCATTGAAGCGGGAGACTATGTGCGCATCAAAGGACAGACCAGTGTGGGACAAGTCATGGAAATCAGCGGAAAGAATGCCGTGGTCATGTTCGGACTGATGAAAACCAACGTGAAAGCCGACCGTCTGGAACGGACGGATGCACCGAAGGCTGCTCCGTTATCCAGCAAGGCGACCTTTGTCAGCAGCGAAACCCAAGACCGGATGTACGAAAAGAAACTGAATTTCAAGCAGGACATCGATGTCAGAGGTATGCGTGGAGACGAAGCCATACAGGCAGTCACCTATTTCATCGATGACGCTATCTTGGTAGGAGTCAGCCGCGTACGCATCCTGCACGGTACAGGTACAGGTATTCTGCGCACCCTCATCCGGCAATACTTGGCTACCGTGCCGGGAGTAGCCCATTTCCAGGATGAACACGTACAGTTTGGCGGCGCAGGCATCACCGTGGTGGATTTAAAATAAACCCCACGGGATTTCTGCGCATATATGCGATTATTGCGTATCTTTGCAGAAAACTTACCTAATTTTAATATGAAATCAATCAGAGAATTATATCGCATCGGCACGGTCTTTTGAAGATGTCACAAATGGCATTATATTCA